>Ga0210383_10000210_pt1 | contig 57107 bp, 75 predicted proteins | sample IncBWC14OmetaG_FD_160072 | JGI IMG/M metagenome (GOLD analysis project Ga0210383, IMG submission 160072) | Forest soil microbial communities from Barre Woods Harvard Forest LTER site, Petersham, Massachusetts, United States - Inc-BW-C-14-O ...
TGACACCACGACGCCCTGGTCACGGTTGCCTCCCAGGAACGCCACCAGGGTGTCGCCGCCAGCAGGGGGCACAGATGACAGCCCGTATGTCTGGAACCGTTCCACGCCGTCTGCTACCTCGCCAGCGAGCAAGCCGACCTGCATCACCTGGATTCCACCAGCATCGTTGACGGCGCGCAGCACGCCCCGCGCAAGCATCATGTTCAAGCGCCTGACCAGGGGGGCGAGCTGACGATCTAACGCGCTCATCCCGGCAGCCCTGTCTCGCCCTGCCGGGCCGTGGACTCTGGTGGCAGGGTTGTGGCGGGCCCTGGCTGGGTGGTCTGTAGCGACGGCCCAGCCGGTCCTAGAGGGGGGTCGCCGCGGCGCCACGTGGGTGCGGTCATTGGTGCCTGGTGAGCTGGCGTCCAGCCTGGTGGCATCGGCGGCGTGGCCCGGAGACCCCAGGGACAGAACACCACCGCGCTACCAGGCATCGGTGACCAGGTCTCCAAGCCGTTCACTGCTTGCTTTCCTTCCGGCGTCGCTCGCCAGCCTCGCGGTCGGCGGCCACCTGCCGCCAGAAGTCGGTCCCGCTGCCGCCGCCAGACTTGTCCTTGGTTTCCGCTTTGAGGTCGTCCGGATTCGGGGTTAGCGCCTCGGGTGGCTGCAATGTCAGCCGCGTCATGGTGCCCGAGGCACCGAGCCGGAATGATGTCTTGGTGATCGTCATCTCCCGGTCGAGGCCGAGCCAACCGTCGCCGATCCGACACATGCGGTTGATTGGCCAGGGTTCACCGGCTTCAGTGAACCAGCCTTGAACCTCGATCGTGGCGGTCCTCCCGTTGCCCCAACGGTTGGCCACTTCCCACTGCGCCCGCGCTTGCGCGTCGGCGTTCGATGTCTTGGCTGCCTGGTAAATCACGAGCGGACGGTAGCGGGTAATAGAGGGGTCGGTCGCCTGGCCGAGACTTTGCGCCGCCTGGGTGGGCGAGACGTTAGCCGCCCCTGCCTGCTGGCCCTTCACGATGACGATCGAATGACGCTCGCGGTCGTCCAGCAGGGCACTCGCCGTTTTGATATTACCGCCTTGCACCAGGCCCGTGTCGCAGTATTCCTCGGACACGCGGGTGATTAGCAGAGTGCCGTCCGTCTGCTCATACGCAAGGACCTGCCTTAGTCGCGTGATACGTTCGATCGCCTCCCACGCGGTCTCGCCCTGCTGAACCTTAAAATCCAACGACGCACCCAGATCCGTCTCGATGACCACGCCGACCTGGTAGACCGCAGCGAGCGCCCTGATGATGTCGCCGGGCGGTGCTTTTTTCCACTCAGTTGGCGCACCCTCGGGCGCGCAGTCCACCAGGTCGCTGACCAGGCCGCGCCCAACGATTTCGATCTGGTGGCTCGCAGCGTCATAGCGCGGTGACATCTGGTCGACCCAGCCGGTGGCCATCAGGTGCTCGTCAAGGTGAACCTGGCAGGAATCGCCTGGCTGAAAATCCCAAGCCTGTTGCATGCCAGGCCAGTCGCGCGTGCCGATCACACCGAACTGGATTGTCGCCTCGTCGACCGAACGATCTAGCTGCACGCTCAGCCAGCCTCGATAATCGCGATCACCGATGGTCAGGATCAATTCGGATTCAGGCATCAGGTGATGGCCGGGGCAATCAGTTCAGTCGGCATGAACGTTGGATGCGGCGCGGGATTGGCGCGCAGCAGGGTGCCTGCCTCGCGCGCATCCTGGTAGACCCGATGGGCTGCAACGTGCACCGGCAGCGTGGTGACCGTGGCGAAGAACGTTGCAGTTTGGCTGCCTATCTTGTCACTGAGTAGCGTGATCGCGGCGGTGAGCACTGCGCGGAGGCTCCCGACTGTGCCGTCATTGTCGATTGACGCGGCATTGATCACAGGGCCGAAAATCGAGCTGATGGCAGTCCGCAATTCCTGGCCGTCCTGCGGGGCAACGCGGCGCAGACTGATGAGCCGTTGCGCGGCACCCAGAGCGCCAGAGCGCCGCACCAGCGCGGTAATCGCCGCGCGGTTGATAAGCTGCTGCGTCCTGGTCGGGGTGTATTCTCCCGGCCGGGTGGTCGGCACAAGGGGCAAGCCAGTCGTCCATTGCGAGAGTGCCGCCATCGCTGCAATGGCAATGCTGGTCTCGATCAGTGCCTCAAGAGCGACGGCCGAGATATACCGCTCGACCCCAATCGCGACGACAGCAGGGGGTTGCAGGACATACGCGGGCGAGAAACTCGCGCTGCGGTCCGCGATGGCAGCATAGGCCACCGGGTCGCACTGATTGCGTTCCAAAACCTGGCTGACAGCGGCGACCACTTCTGCAAGCATCGACGCGCTGTCGTTTGCAACGAAGTTGGAATATCCGGCCACCTGCCAGGCATCCGCGAAGGCGTCGGTTATCCGTCCCATGCGACACCCAGGGAACGGGACAGCGAGCGCTCTGAATTCGGCTCGCTGGTAGGCTCCACGAAGCCGGTCGTTTCAACAAAGGCCAGCACGAACTGAGCTATGCGTCGGCGGGCATCGCCCTCATGCACCGTGAACGTATCGCACAGCACGTTATGCTGGCCGAGATACGGATGGATCAGCAGGCCCGGCCCTTCCGCTTCCAACGCGGTCAGTAGCTCATCGCGCTGCATTTCCCAAAGATCACCGATCACGTGTGCCTGGAACGAGAAGCGCCGACCGCGCCGGCCAAGGTCTTCGGCCAACGGCTCATCACGCAAAGGATACTCGTGCCACTCGTGGCGCCGGCCGCCAGCCAGGTCATAGGCACCGAGGCGGAAGGCCGCGTCGCGGAAGTAGCCGATGCGGAGAGGAACGCGACCGGGAAGCAGTCCCATCAGTGCGCCATCGCCAGACTGCCGCGCGGGCCGGAGTATTGTTTTTCGATCGAGACATCAGCCGGGCCGGTCGATCGCTGCGAGACCTGCATACCGGGCGGGGCGTTCTGAAACTTAACGTCCAGTTCCGTCTTTGAAGTCTGCACGCCAGCCGCAGCCGCTGGCATGGCAGCAGCAGCAGGGGTGCCCGCCTTGCTCTCGGCAACGCCGCCCCAGGCACCGCCCAGCGTGCCGGATCCCGCACCAGCCCAGGCCCCGCCTGGCGGCTGGGCGATGGTCGCAGCAGCCTTGCCCCAGTCGCCGGTTAGCTTACTGGTGTCGAGCTGCGGAGCTGCTACCTGCGGCGTCTCGATCTTGCGGCCGAATATGCCGGTGATCGTATCCCAGACGCCGGTAAGCCATCCGACCAAGCTGTTCCACAGTCCTTTGACCGTTTCGATAGGATCATTGAACGCGCCGACGATCGCGTCTTTTATCGCTCCCGCGATTTGGCCGACCCCTGCAACGATTGCCTTGCCAAAATCGATAATGAACTGGCCAATATCGTCCGGTAGCGAGGCCCATGCTTCCCGGCCAACTTGGGCCAGGTTGCCGGCGAGCACCCGCCAGGTCGCGGTTACCAGGTCCCACCCGCTGCTGAGTTCGGCAGTGATGTCGGACCACTTAACTTGAAACCACTCATCCGTTGCGACGCGGCCCAGCTCGGCGAAGCCCTCGCCCAGCCGGTCAAGCGTTCCCGAGACAGCCTGCCACCCCTCATTGAATGCTGTTTTGATCTCGTCCCAATTTTTCCAGATGGCGTATGCCAGGTATGCGACACTAGCGACCAGCAGAATGATCGACGCCGCGATCGGGTTGGCAAGCAGCGTGGCGCCGAGCGCGACGAGAGCCTTGCCGATGCCGAACAGTGAACCGATGATGCCTGGCGCGACCACGGCGGTGAACGCCAGCAGGACTGCATTGCCCTTGCCGATGACCGCGACGAGGCCGTCCCATACCGGCTTCATGCTTTTGAGTATCGGGATAACATCATTGCTAATAATGGCAACGAACGCCTTGCCAGCCGCGACGATGTTCTGAATGACCGCGACGGTTTCCTCCATAATCTTTGGCTTAAACTCCTTAATCCAATTTTTCATTCCGGTCGCGCTTTCCTTCATGCTGGGCAGCAGTTCCTTCAGGATACCATACGCAACGCCCTTTATCTCGTGGCCGACCACCGTCATGATGTCGCCGAATTCCTTGGCCGACGACGCGGTTTGTAGGTCCATGATCGCGCCAGTGCTTTCCAGCTCCAACCCGAGCTTGCGGATACCTTCTTCGCCCTCATCGAGCAGCGCGAGCAGCTCCGCGCCGGTCTTGCCGAACACCTTCATTGCAGCTTCGCTACGGTGGATCGGGTCACTCATGTTCGATATCGCGGTGGCAGTGCGCAAGAAAATTTCCTCGGGGTTCAGATTTTTCAGATCGGCCACGCTGAGGTTCAGCGCGTTGAATACCTTGACCATCTCGTTATTCTTGCCGCCCTTGCGCGCGGCCGCGATCGACTTGTTCAGCTTGGTGAGTGCGCCGCCCATCTCATCGGCCGACAGCCCTGATTGCTGCGCGGCATATTGCAGCTTCTGTAAACCTTCCACCGAGACCCCGGTCGTCTTGCTCAGCTTGACCAGCTCTGCGCCCGCGCCGACAGCATCGGTGACCAGCTTGCCGAGGCTGATGCCGCCGATAATGCCGCCGATCCGCAGGAACGGACCAATCAGGCCCGCCACTGAGCTGCGGAGGTTGCCGAACTGCTTGCCCACGTTGGTGAGCGATGCGCCGATCTTGCCGAAACCGGCCTCTTTGGCCAGGGCACCAGGGATCGCCATCATGCCGCGCATTCTGGCGGTGCTCTGTTGTATCGATTTGTTAATTTGCTTAATCGGCGCGGTGAACTTGTCGGTGAGGGCGACGATAACCTTGAAACCGGCATCGGAACGTTTGGCCATGAGCTAACGCCTGCGCTGCGCCCGCGCGATGGCACGATCTATTCGTTGCAATCGGTTCCACCACCAGAGCAGCTCGTCAACGGTCATGCCGTCGATTTCGCTTGGTTGGAAATGGAAACAATATGCGAGCCATCCGATGATGTCTTCAATTTCGTAGGGACCTTGGCCTTCATCTTCGTCAGCAAATCGGCCAACGCGTCGATGTCGGGTTGCAGCATTTCGTCGAACACGCCGATCGGCACGCCGGACAGGGCTGCCAGCATGGCGAAAGCCTTGTCCTCGGGGGTGACATACTCACCCATCTGCCGCAGGTCCTTGCCGCGTGGGGTGCGCATGGTGATCTGGGTATAGGTCGAGCCGTCAAACGTCACTGGATCGATCAGCGTATAGGTCTCTCGGCGCTCGGGCATGGGCTTAGCTCCGGTAACATTCAAGGCCCTCGAACCGCACCGTCATGGTGCCGGCCAGGGCGTCCAGCTCCAAGTCGCCAGCCTGCCAGGCATTGCGCAAGGTCCAGGTCTCACCGCTTTCGAGCTGTGCCACAACGGTGGAGTTGGTTATCTGCGATATCTGTTCCAGGTTATAGAACCGAGGGCGGTTGCTGCACTCGGCCTCGATATACGGCACGTGATTTTCGGCAGTGTAGCCGTGCACGCCATCCGGCCCGCCGACGCCGGTCCTCGTCCAGAGATTGGGCGAAATGGTCAGGGTCGCGCGCACGGAAAGCTGGCGGCCGTCCACTTTGATCGAGCCGATGCCGCCGATATGGTTGGGGTCAGCCATAGGTGGTTCCTCCCTTAAGCCGCCTCGACCGATACGCTACGCAGGCGGAATTGAGTAAGCGCGGCAAAGATCCGCAGCCCGTTGACGAGATCGGGTGGCAGCAGGGCATCGACGCGGTTCGGGTCCTGGGCGTTCCGTTCCACAACGAGATTGGTCTTGAACGCCTCCATATTTTCCATTTCACCCGCCTCGACCATTTCACCATATGCCGCAATCATCTCTGACCGAATGATGGCGGGCGTAACGATCGCCTGGCCAGCACCAAAGCGGGTGCCGTCATCGGCCAGCTTGTGACGCGGATATTTCAGCAGGATGCGGCTCCGCATGAATCGGTTGAAATAGGCCAGCGAATAGAGGGTTTCCACGTCCAGATAGGAATTGTCGGGAGCACCCCAGACGTTCTTTTGATACGTGGTGATCGAGCGTTCCAGCCGCATCACCCCGCCGCTGTCCACATAGCCGCACGCGATCCCATCGAAGTAAAGCACCTGGCGGTCGAGAATCTGGAACCGGTCATCAGGTCGAGGCGGCACGACCCCGAGAAGCGCCAAGGTTTGCACCGGCCGCGCCGCGCTCACCACTGCCGACCCTGCCACCTGGCCCGTCCAGGCGGCGGCAATCTCACACTCGGGCGTCGGGCTACCGAACCAACCGGCCAGGGTCACGTGCTGATCGTTGCGCGTGTTGCCAAAGGTCGAGAGTGCGCCCAGCGTATCATTACGATATGCAAAGGCGTGGCCGTAGAGCTGTTGTGACCAGCTCCACCTGCCGGTGACATCTTGCAGCAGGTTGGAAAGATCATCGAGCGAGGTCGCATCGCTCCATGGCGAGCAGATGAAATCGTATAGCTCGTCCCCGAGATTGGAGACCAGCGCGGCCACGTCGGGCACCCCAGCCATGCCGGTCATCGCAACGGCCGTCACGGTCAGGCCAGGCGGCACAATCTCACCGTAGGCCGGGCCACGGAACGCGACAGCCAGGTGCAGAGCGCCGTGGATGCCTGGCTGGGAAGACGCCACCAGCGCAGCAGCCGGGACGATGGGCGGCCCGACATCGAAATCCTGTTTGGTCGCTGCCACACCGATGGCAGGATCAGCATTGATCGCATCAACCATTGCCTCGGCCACTTCATCGGCGCTCATTCCGGCGGTGAGATAGACCCGCACCGGTCGGCCACCGACATACAGTGGCAAGGTCCCGCCTTCCTGCGTTGTGCCGGCGACGGTAAAGCTGCCAGCTCCCGCAGTGAAACCCGTCTCAGCGGCGGCCAGGACGAAGAGAGGCACCGACTGATTGTTGGCGAAGTAGGCAGCACACATGCGCGCCAGCGCACTGCCGACGCCGCACAACCCCTCGCTGTCGAACCTGCTGCGAACGCGGGTGAGCACGCCCACCTGCAGCGGCCCGCGCGTCGGGTTATGGGTGCCCAGGACGAGGGCGTAAGTAACCTGCGAATAAGATGCTGCCTGGCTCGGGTCGATTTCAAAATAAGCAATCGGGACGCGGAGGTTGCTTGGGATTTGGTTAAACGAGATTGCCATCGTCGTGGTTCCTTTCGCTCATCATTGGCGATAAAGCACGGCCCGCACGGCGCAATCCTTCGCTTCAAGAAGTTTGCGCAGCGCGGCGGTCCGCTCGGGATTGCGTGGCACAGTCTCGGCGATCCAGGCGGCAAGGTCGCTGAATGCACGGCTGGTAGGCTGAAGATGCGCCGGCAGATGTTCATAGGCGAAGAACTGAAGCATCGTCTCGGGATAGACTTGCTCGGTTGCCATCCTAGCAGCCCTTGTTCGGTATGACGCGCTCGACATCGCCAGTCCGCAGGCGGCGTTCAAAGTAAAGCCGCTCGGATGAGACATCGCGGCCCTCGGGCGGGATCGGCCTCCCGTCCACCGGGTGCCGAACGAGGTATCCTTCCCTCGGCTTGACGATGAGGGGTTCCCGCGTCGAGCGCGGAAGTGTGCGGATCGGATTGAACGTCATGGTGATTGCCCTTGCGGAATGTCTATGGTGAACTGCGTTTCAATCCTGCCCTCGGGTCCAGTGGCCCATGGTGGCGGTCCGATTGCCGGGTCGTATTCCAGGCTCGGCGGCAAGCCAGGATCGTAAGGATCGACCGCATCAACCCTGGCATTGACCCCGAGGAATGCAGGATGCTCGAACTGTTCCTGTTCGCCGTCGCACTCATCGATTTGCGTGCTGGTGGTGAACGTGAACAGCCAGACGGTCACGTCGCGCGAGTGCGCGAGCAGCTTGCAGCCGTCATAGGCGATCAGGGTGTAACCGAGTGAGGGTGACCAGTTGAACAGCGCGCGGAACAGTGCCCGCCGCACGTTCGGAACCGTCATCGCTGGTGCCTGGCCGCGTATTTCCTCATGAGCTGACAGCTTGACCGCTATACCCCAGGTCTCGGTGACCTTTTGAACATTCTCGTTGATCGCTTCCACGGTCTCTGCGGTCTCACTCAGAAACACGACATAGGCGCAAGGCAAGGCCATGTTCGCATATTCAACGATCTTGAATGCATCGGCAGCACCTGCCACCCGGTCGGCAAACACCGCGCCGGCCGCGTTCGAGCGCCTCAGCTTGGCAATCAGGTCGGCCATGTCGAGCCGCCCAGCGCCCACGACTACCAGCCGAACGGCGGTTCTTGTCCCGCCAGCTTCGCCACTGCATTCCAGAACATCTTGGCGGCGCCATCCCAGTCGATGCCTGGTGCAAGCTCGATATGTGGCGGATCGAATGTGATCGTCACGGCTGGCTGGCCGTTTTGCCCGGGAAACACGAAACTCGGCGTAGCCATGACGCCAAGGCTTATCGGTTGGCTGAACGCCTCGTATTTTGATATATTATCGCTTGCCATTTAGCCGGTCTCCACTTGCTGCGGGGCTTGGGTGGGCGAGCCGTCGATCGCGAAGATGCCGGGACCGATCGCTGCCTCCACCAGCCCGACGACCTCGTCTCGCTTATTGGCCAGGGCCACCGGCATCAGCGGGCGCGGTTCCATATGCCTGGTGCCCAGCTCCACCAGGTGCGCATGCCGTGACATGGTGCCTGCGACCATGGCATAGCCGCGCCGCGAGGCCCGCCCGTAGGCCGATTGAAAGAGGGTGCCGCTGGCGCGTCCTGGTGGCTGGCCTGGCAGCGACATCGTCTTGCGGCTGGCCAGCCTCTTCGCTTCCTTTTTGACCACGGCGGCGGCCTTGCGCATGGCGCTACGCACCTGCTTACGGTCGAACTGCATATAGCGGGTGTAATCGATCTGGACGTTGATCGGTCCGGCCACGGTTGCTCTATCCGCCGCGAATGAACCAACCGAAGTCGTGCAGGCCGAGCAGCACCAGCAGCAGGAAAATAAAGATCATCCCGAACCGGTTCCAGTAAGCGTTATACGGCGGCGGGCCGAAACTGCCGCCGAGCCACCCGATTAACCAAAGGAACATCAACAGCCAGAAAATAAAGCTGATCGGCATTGTTCATTCCTCCGGGTCATAGAGGGGTGCGACCATTACTGGCGGTAGTGCGACCATCGAAGCGTCGCCGTATAGCTCCGCATCAACCTTGACGTAGCGCCGCGCATCATCCCGCTGCACGCGCTTGGCGCGATACCGCTGGCCATTGACCACGAAGTGATGCTCGGTTGTCAGGTCCTCACGATAGCGGAATGTCAGCACGTGGGTTGGACGCTCAGTGACCGCGAAACCCACGCCCCACGCGACCTCGCCAGTGGTCGGCTCGATGGAGCACCAGGCAGTGCCGGTCACGGTATAGAGCGGCTTGGATTGCTCATCGTCCGTTACTGGAATGTCGCGCCAGAGCTGGATTTCGGCCAGGTTGCGGTAACGCCCGATCGGGGGCGCCTTGGGCAATGGCATCAGGCAAACCCGAGTTGCCGATAGGCAACGAGCAGCGCATCCCACCCCGTCTGCACCATTGGCGTGAGGGTGAATTGCGTGCTCGATTCACGGTTTTCATACCAGGTCGCGATTGCCAGCAGCAGGGCTTGCTTAATGTCCGGATCGATGTCGGCCGGATCTTCGCGCCCACATCGGAAGGTGATCCCGACCGCCAGCGGCCCCGGCGTGAGGTTGGCGACATCCCAGTCGGCCGCGCCGCCGTCCCAGGATGAGCCGCCCTGATTGCTGTCCCAGGTGGACGACATGTTGGTGGGCCAGTGGCCACCAACCGGATACATTACGGCGGGAAACCGATCATCAGGCTCGACAATGAACTGGTTAACTGGCACCGGCCCGCCGCTCAGTGTGACCGACACCAGCTCTGCGAATGGCGGATAGGGCAGTTCAAGCCCGGTATACCCTGGCGGCCAGGCGTGCAGCGTCAGCAGCCAGTCTTGAGTCATGATCGCATACGTGCAGTGCCGCTGCAGTAGCCCGACCGCAGCGGTGAGCATGCCGGTTAGCAATGCCTGTTCGGGTCCAGTCTCGGCCCCTGGGTCGAGGCGCAGGTGGGCCACGATCTCGGACAGTTCGAGCGGCAACCTGGTCGGGCCCATGGTGCGCCGCAGACGCGGGTGGAGATCGGGGCGGTTCCACGACCAGCGCCGACCCCAGGGTGACCAGCTCACGGGCCAGCCTCCAATGCCGCCACGCGCAGCTCTAGTGCCGCGATCGTCGCATTGACGTTGGCAATCGCGGTGTCGACATATCCGCGGTTTGCAGCATGGGCGGCGAGCACAGGCGGAACGTCCAGGGTCAAAATGCCGTTGATGGTCCCGCCGCTGAGCTGCAAATAGCGGGCATCGGCGGCAGCTTGGGTCAGCAGTGGTGCAACCGCATCATCGACATATTGCCGGTTGACTGCATCGGTGGCGGCGGCCGGGCCGAGCAAACTGGTAATCCGATTGTTGACCATGCTCAGCGGCACGCTCGACATCGCCGTGGTCGGTGTCCACTGCCACATAACGACGCCGTTGATGTCGACCACAACGGCACCAGCCGCGCCGAATAGTCCTGTCGTCGGCGCGCCAATCTGCAACGCGGGTGCATTCAGTGCACCGTTCGGCAGCAGCAGCGGTCCGGTCAGCGTGCCACCAGCCTGTTGCAGGTATTTCGCGTCGGCATCGGCCTCAGTGATCCCGCCGCCCCCGCCGCCACCGCTGGCAATGCCACCAGACGGCTCGACCCCTGGCAGGAACAGCGACCAGTCGGCGTTCTGGCTGCTCGGCACTCCTTCGGTCCTGGCCAGCGCCATCCAGAGCGAATACCCGAGCCGCACCACGTCGCCGCTGACGTAGCTGTCGCCTGGCTGATAGGATCCGCGATAGCGAAACACTGTGACGTCGAGGGGTTCGGATACCTCGTCATCGTCGAAGATGAGGCCAAGCAGGCCAGGCCCCGGGCTATACGGTGCCCTGATGCCCCTGCCTGGTCGCCCCTGTAGGCCAACACCCCCAGGCGTGCCGGCCGGCCCAGGCAGGCCCTGGGCGCCTGTAGCGCCTCGCTCGCCGGCTGGCCCTGGCTTGCCACGATCGCCCTCGTGTCCGTCAGCTCCACGCGCCGCCACGATTTGCCAGCCAGGTCCACCGAGAGGCCCCGGCTGCTGGTGGAGTGCCCGCCAGGTGGCGCCGTTGTGCGCGACCTCATCGCCGGCCCCGTAGTCACCGTCGAGGGTGTAGAGACCGCGATGGAGAGGCAGCGGCAGACGCACCGGAAGGTCGACCACGTTGCCTGATGCCAGCGTAACGACGAAGCCGAATTGACGCGGGTCGGCCCCCTCTTGGTAGGCATGCACCGCGCGGATGCCATCGGCCAGCAGCAACCATTCGCCGATCCTGCCAGGTGGTCGAGCTGCTGTCGGCTGGCGTGCCTGCCACAAGCCGCCATTGAAGTGGACCACGGCGGCCTGCTCGTAGATGTCACCCTCGCGCCAGACGCGGGCGGCCTGGGTGAGATCGATCGGCGCGGTGCGGGCAGGTTCCGCGATGCCGATCAGTCGTCCAGCTTGTGGCGCATTGAACCGATCAGCCAGAGCTGCGGCCACGGCTTCGGCGATTTCGGGGATGTCCATCAGGCAGGGCCTAAATCTTGAACCGATACGAGGGTGCGCATATTCGGTGCGATCGTTCCGCCAGCGCCGACCTGGATCAGCGGGCCGCCAGTGCTGGTCGCGCTGATAGACAACAGGACGCGGACCGTGCCGCTGCTCGCATCAACCGCTGCGGTGAGTTTTACCGGAGTGCGGAATATACCGGTTGAATTGCTGGTCATTTTATACGCGACGAGCGTGCTCACGAGCGCGATCAAATTTGACGCATAGGTCAATTCCCAAATCGTGCCAACCGGATCGGTCGAGGCGAAGATCGGATCGATTGATACACCAATGTTGCGGATTCCTGACCCGCCAGCCGGCATCGGGAAATTGACATCGAGGAAGGTTAGAGCGGCGGCACTGATCGTGATTTCAACCGGCTGGTAAACGAGCGTGCGCAGGGCTGTCGGTGCGGTGGCAGCGGCAATAGCATCGTCGACATATTGCCGGTTGGCTGCATCGCTAGCAGCGGCCGGCGCGGGCAGGTTTAGAATCCGATTGTTGACCATGCTCAGCGGCACGGTCGACATCGCGAGCGTCGTGGTCCATTGCCAGGTGATAGCGCCAGCAAGGTCGACGATCAGGGCATTGGCTGCCGAGAATAATCCGGTGGCATTGCTGCCGAACTGCAACGAGGGCGCGGCCAATGAGCCTTGCGGCAGTAGCAGCGGCCCGGTCATGATGTCGCCGGCCTTCTGCACGCCGAGTGCTCGCGTCAATACCTCGCTGAGGTTCGATCCGTCATTGTTTTCGATCCAGACCGTCTCGCCCCCGCCACCGCGCCGCAGAACGACTCCATTATTCCAATGGATGCCCCCGCCGCGCCCGCCAAGGTTCATTCCGATGTCGCCATCCGGACCGGACAAGGCATAAAGGTCGATGTCGCCGCGCACTAAACCGCCAGTTGCCAATTGCAGATAGCGGGTATCGGCATCGCCCTGCGAAATCCCGCCCTCGCCCTCGACCAGGATGCGGCGGCGTGATCCTGTCACGCCACTGTTATCCTCGATCATTACGCCAGGGTTACCAGCGGTTTGGCGAAACACCAGAGTATTCGCGTTGACGTAAGCAACCGCCAATCCGGCTTGCCAGACGATACCTTGATCGGTGGCTGCGAAGTTTAGCGCGCCGTCCATTGTGCCGCCCGCGAGCCGCAGATACCGCGCATCGAGAGTTGGCAGATCGGGACCGCCGACTTGCGCATCGACGTATGCCTTGTTTGCGACATCAAAAGGAACAGTCGGCTGGGTAAAGACGTTTACGTGCGGCGCGCCATCGAGGCCCGGATAAATGCCCATGGCATCCATCATGGTGAGGCCCACCAATACAGAGAATGTTAGCTCGCCGCCTTCGCCCAGCCGCGCGAAGCTGCGCATACCACTGAACACCGTGTTGCCATCGCCAGCGGCAAATTGCAGCACGTTAACCTGGTTATCACCACGAAGCTGCAACGGCCCGGCCATGAAGTCGCCGCCAGCTTTGTTGACATACCGCGCGTCGAGCGTGGGAAGGTCGGGCGTGCCGCCGCCACTCTGCCCGCCGCCACTGATCCCGGTCTCGGCGGATGGGAGATACAACGACCACTTGGTCGAGGTTGCAGTCGGCACGTCGCCCGTGGGCTCGACGCATATCCACAGCGCGAAGCCGAGCCGCACGATGTCGCCGCGCTGGTAGTCTGCACCAGGCTGGTAAATCCCGACGAAGCGCATGCTGGACACGTCGACCGGATTGGTGATCGAGCCATCCTGCAAGACGACGCGCACGAAGCCTGGCTGGCCTGGCACTGCCTCGACGCCCGCGATGCCGAAACCATCCTGACCTGGTGCACCAGGCTCGCCCTTGGCGCCTGTGAAGCCGCGCGGTCCAATCTCACCCGGTGCACCTGGCGGACCGACCTCGCCTACCGGCCCACGCTCGCCAGCGATGCCCTGCCGCCCCCTGGCCGCTACTACCACCCACCCAGCGTCGTCGGGCGACCCAGGCGCCTCTATAAGCGCGCGGAAGGTGGCCCCGGCATACTCGACCTCGTCACCCTCGAAGTAGTGGGCACCAGGCCGATACTGGCCTCGGTGCACTGGCAGCGCGAGACGGAACGGCAGGTCGATCGTCTTGCCACCAGTCAGCCCGACCATGAGGCCGAACACGCGCGGGTCTTCGCGATCCTGGTAGCTCCGCACCAGGCGAATGCCGTTGGTGAGCAACAGCCATTCACCAGTCTCGGCTGACGGCCGCGAGGCGGTGCGGATGCGTGCCTGCCAGACGCCGCCCTGATGGTGGACGACGGTGCCCTGCTCGTGGATTTCACCAGGTGCCCAATCACGGGCGAGTTGGGTGAAGGACACGCGCGGTCCCGCCTGGTCGATCAGCCTGGCGGCCACCTCGTCGGCGAACCTGGTCAGGTCGAGGTCGTCAGGCACTACTGCGGCCCCATATCCGACAAATAGATTTGCGTGCGGTGATCATCGAAGCCGCTCCCGACGCCCATCATCGTGATAGCCGGACCAGACAACATTCGAACTTGAATCGATATAGTCGGGTTGTTGCCCGTCACCGCCGCCATGAACGCGATTTGGCCGCCGCTGATGTCCTGCGCCACGGTGGTCGTCTTTTGATGGAGGCTCTGCCGGATGCGGGCAGTGCTGCCGTTCACGCCCCATTGGAATAACCAACTACTATTAAGCGCTGCGGTCGATGTAAGACCTGGAACAACGATGATCGAGACAAACGAATTACCTCCGCGAGGAATGTTGAACGTGCCCGTCCAGAGCGTAAGGAAATTCGCAGTCAGCACGAGCTGGTTTGGTTCTATAAGTCGGCTTAATCCGCGCCCGTATCGCGCATCGCCGTTGATCGTATCGATGATCGCGCGGCGGTTCGTTCCGTTGTTGTCCTCGATCTGCGGCTGGGTGTTGGCAGTGTGGCAACGGATCATCATACCGGTGCCGAATGCCTTGTAGAAGCGGCCACCCGAGTTTGTTGTAAGGCCATAACCATCACCAGCAGCAACGAAGTCGCGGTTTACGTTTTCGACTATTCCATACAGTTCGATATACCGCTCGATGTTGCCCGCCTCGGTCGCGATGCCGACAATGTTTAGACCACGATTGAACAGCCTCGCGCCGACCTTGCCATCGTTGACGTCAGTCGGGGTGCCATGGCCGAAGCGAACGAAGCCGCCATTGGTCATGGTGAGGTTGCTGGTCGCGAGCGTAGTGCCCGCTATTTCGAGGCCCGTAAGCAGGGCGCGTTGTGTGCCGCCGAGCGTGACGCCGCCAGCCAGTGCCTCGGGCGGTTTCGGGATTATGACTTGATTTGTGGTCTGCACGTCGCGCGTCATACCCGTGCAGTGCAGCTTAAAGCGTGGCGAAGCGCCGGCGGTGCGTATGCGCGCCTCTAGTCGTTTTGGGTTCGCATTGGCCGTATCACTTAACCGAAACTGATCGAACAGAAGACCGCTAGGATTGCGCGACATCGATACGATCGACATCGTCGCAGCACCGAACGTCGTGGTGACCTCCAATACGAACGAGCAATCAATGTTGGTGCCGTAAATATCGGCTTGGAAGCGGAAGCTGCCGTATGCCGGCAAGGTTATTAGAAGCATCCAGTTATTCGCTGCGTAATTCGTCGCCGATGGCACGCCTTCCCAGTAGTCGCCCTGGTTATAGCCGTATAGGTCGACTGTAGAATAATCCGGCACGGCTGGCGCTACCGGGATCGCGAGACGGGCACGAAATAGCATGTTGTCAAAGCGGACGATTTCACCGGCCGTGATGTTCAGGCCAGCCATCCAATCGCGCACGCGGCCCTGATTGGCATCGACATAGCGCCGGGTCGCCGCATGCAGTTCCGAGACAGGATCATCGAACAGGGTCAAATACCCCTGCATATCATCGCCAGTCTTGACGATATAGCGCGCGTCACCCTCCGGCCGGGTCAATCCTCCTCCGGAACCTGTCAGGTGCTGCCACTCGCCCAAGGTCGACGACCAGAGAATCCAGTCGTGGTTAAAAATCGTCTGCCCGCCGATGCCAGGCACGCCGGCCGGCGCATTTTCAGGCACCTGCGGGTCGTCCGTCTCTGCAATGAAGTAATCGCCTGGCTGCGCCGCCCAGGTGATCAGGTCCGGGTTATTCGCCGCCACGCGCCACAAGCCTTGATAGCGGATGAGTGAAGTTGCAAGCGTATCGATGTAACCCTTGCGCGCAAGATCATTGTCATCGATCGGATCGCCGGCGAGCGTGCGCACCTGGTTTACGACGGTGATCATGCCCGAGCCCAGCCCGATGCGCAGCGGAACGTCCGCGATCGAACCGTCTGCGGCATGACGGACGATGCCAAGGTCCTCGGCCTGGCCTATCATCGGCGTAACGCCGAAACTCCACTTCCCCGCCCCCTCGCGGGCGAACTGCAATACCTCACCGTCGATCCCGTCGAGCTGCAAGGCAGCGATCGAGCCGGCGACGGTGCCAAGTGAGACTGACGATGACGGCCCGGTATCTTGAAAGCGCACCACCAGGTTGCCGGTCATGGTATCGCCGAGCTTGCTCACGAACAGATCCGGCCCGCGATCGAATAGCCCGTCGACATATTGCTTGGTCGACGCATGCAGGTTTGCGACCGGATCGGCGTGCAGCGTTAGAAAGCCGGTCATCTCGCCACGATCACCGCCGCGACGCATGATCCCGGTGAGTTCGTTCAAGACCTCCGCGCCGTTCCCGAGTTCATCGAGAACGAATAAATGGTCCTGACGATCTGCTTGCAGGCAAAGCCCTGTCACTGCGCCTCTTGCAGCAACGAAGACGCCGAAGCGCTCAGTTTCCCATATGATGCCGGGCGCGCGATTGATCGGCAGAACTGGCGAACCCACGTCGAAGTTTAGGTCGCCGGTCATCATGTCGCCGGCTCTGACCACGAATAGACCGTCAGCCTGGTCGACGTATGCCTTGCGCACCAGGTCATCAGCGCCGATCGGATCGCCGCTCACGGTCATTGGCTGGCGCAGCTCCACGTGGCCATCGGCCCACGAGACGCTAAAATCGACCGTCGGCGGAAGCCCGTTCCGCAAAATGGTGAAGTCTTGCCGCGCGTCGTAATGCAGCGCGCCGACTTCCCAGCGTGGCCCGGCCGGGTCAGCCCATTGAATGAGCGTGCCCTCACCACCCTCTAGGCGGAATGTCGCCCGGCCGAGGGTTTCGTTACCAGGTGGCCCTTGAACATTCCTGATTAGAATGCGGTTGTTGGTGACGGTCAGCGGCCCGGTCATCACGTCGCCGGTCTTGGCGACATAGGCACCAGGCAGCAGATCGTTAAAATCATCGACGTAACGTTTGGTCACGGCGTCTTGCGGCTGGGTCGGGTCAGCACTCAGTTCCAGGTGCGGCGCCTCACCTGGCACGTCAGGAGGGCGCGAGCGCATCAGGGTCTCGGCACCCTGTAGCACGCCGGGATTTTCCACCCGGAAAAGGATACTCGGGCCGCCGACGACATCCGACCGCGTCGCATAAATCCTGGCCAGGCCGCCAGCATCGTCTGCCCAGATGAGCGGCGGTGCAGCTCCGCTCTGATCGCCGTCCTTGTGCAGGAAGACGGAATGATTGATCTGCAACGCGCCGTCGCTCGCCTGGAACCGGATCGGCACATCGACCGGTTGGCCGTTCTCGAAACGAACAAAGCTCAGATCGTAATTGCCTGCTTGCAGGCCCGTCGTGCCGATAGTCCAACGCCGCTGCCCGTCCGCCTCGAAGCGCACGAGTGCTGCCTCGGTCCCGCGCAATATAATGGCTGCATCGCCGAAGCCCGAGGTCAGGACAACCTCGGCGCCTGGCGCCCCCGGCGCTGTGACGCTTAGATTGCCGGTCATCGTATCGCCAGCCTTGAACACATAGAGGTCGTCAGCTTCAAGGCGCGTCAGCCCGCCGCCGCTCAGGTGCTGCCATAGGTCAAGCTCGTGCGACCAGATGACGAAGTCGAGATTATGGATCGTTGCGCCGCGCAAGCCAGGAACATCCGCCGTAACGATTTCCGGGATCGCCGGGTCGGCAGTCTGCGCGGTGTAATAATCACCAGGGTTCGCCAGAAGCGCGGCGTCGATCAGATCCGGATCATTTAGCGCAGGCTGCCACAATCCTTTGTATGTCGTCTTCGCGCCGACGACCGCATCGACATAGGCTTTCGTGGTGGCATGCGTCGGGTGCGTCGGCGGCCCCGACAAGCCGAGCGCGCCGGCCATGACATCACCGGCCCGCATGACATAGGTGTCCGAGCCGGGAATACCGCCGCCTGATGACGGCTCCACCCCAGGCAGGAACATCGCCCAGGCCGGCGTCGTGGCACTGGGCACCACGTTGGTGCGTTCCCGCGCGATCCACAGGTTGAAACCGAACCGCACCACGTCGCCCGAGGCATAGCTCTGACCTGGTGAATAGGTGCCGGCGTAGCGGAATACTGTCAGGTCGAGGGGCGGTGAGACCGTGTCGTCGTCGTATTGCAGGGTGAGCAGGCCAGGCCGTTCCTGCCAGACGCTGGCGATGGATCGGCCGCGAGGCCCGACCTCGCCGGGACGCCCCTGCAAGCCTTCCTGGCCGGGTGCGCCGGCTTCGCCTTGCTCACCCTGCGGCCCTCGCTCGCCCTGCCTCCCACGCCCCCCACGTTGGGCCACAAGTGCCCATTCATCGGACGGCGGTGAGCTGGTCGCCTTATCCACCAGGCAGCGCCACGACGAGCCGTCAAGCGCGACCTCGTCGCCCAGCTCATAGACCACGTCGCCCCGATACTGGCGGCGGTGCAGTGGGATCGGGAAGCGCAGAGGCAGCTCCCGCCGCAGTCCGTCGCTCTGATCAATCCCAAGCATGAACGAGCGCGCGTCGAGCTGGGCAACGTCGATCTCGTGCAGACCGTCTGCAATGATGCGCCACGTCGCTGCAGCGGGTCCTGGTGCCTCGGTCGTGCGGTCGATTGCCTGCCAGGTGCCCCCGAGATGCCGGGCAATCTCTCCGGGGTCATAGACGCGGCCGGGGACGTAGGCATGGGCGATCGTCAGGTGACCGTCGCGGCCATCCCGTGGACGTGGCGCGGTGGCGAACAGGGCCATCAACCGATCGGGCATGGCCCTGGTTTCTTGCGCCACCAGATTGTGCAGCGCGCGCACCGCGTCGGCGCTCTGCCGGATGGAATCTTCCGCGCGCCGCCTGGTCTCTTCGAGCAGCTCATCGGCCTGGCTCGTGCGCTCTGCCAGGCGATCGGCCAGAGCTAGCTCGAATGCGTCAAGCCTGGCCTGGACATCTTCGCGCAGCCGCACCAGCACGGGCGCGACCGCCCGCACGACTGCCTCGGTAGCAGGGTCAAGCCGCCCGAGATCGCCGTCCATGGATCACCGTTCTTTGCGTGCGCCGCTCAGGGCTGGGAAGCAGCCGCCGCGGTGGAGCATCGCGGAATACCTCACCCATCAGGGCATCGCGGAGCACGTCGGGCGACAGTGCTGGTGCCGGCAGTGCAAGCTGTGCTGGTGGTGCTTCCAGCGCGGCGGTCGGCGTCGCTGGTGGGTTCGGTCCGCCGGTCGGCGGCTGGCTGGTCAGGTCGGCACGCTTGGCCAGCACTTCGACCGGAACCATCTGCTGCTGCATAAAAATCTGGTCGCCGCCTGGCAGGGGATTGAGACCCTCGACCGAGCGCGCTTCATTCGGCGTCCGCAGTCCGCCCTGGACCGATCGCGCCAATGCTTCCACCCGCGCTTGCATCTCGGTGCGGAACAAATAATCCGTATCGAATTCGAGCCACTCACGGCGGCCGTCCATATCGAAGAACTGGGTAAACTTGTCCTCGATCGCGCTCATGTGCGCAACGAGACAGCCGGAATAATAGATCCGGGTGAGCTGCTCGGACGAGTTGTATGATACCTTGGTCAGATCGCCGAGCATGAAAATCGGGAGGCGATACACCCGCGCAACGTCCTCGACGGTGTAGCGAAGCTGCTCGATAAGCTGGGCATCGACGGCGGTCAGGGCCAGCGATTTCCATTCCAGGCCCTGTTCCAGCACTGCCACTTCACCGGCATTGCCTGGCCCCTTATAAACCGCGCTCCAACGGTCCTTGATTGCCTGCGCCCGCTCAGGGTCCAGCTTGCTTGCGGTTTGCAGCACGCCAGACGGCCGCGCCATGTGGTTAAAGAAGCGTTCCGATTGCGTCAGGATAGCCATACCGGCCGAGGTTGACAGCGCCGCCGCCATCAGCGGGGTGATGCCGATCAGGGGGTCGGCCAGGGTCAGCATGCGGTGGTGCAAGCACTCCCGCGTTGTGAGCATGCGTTGCACGTCAATGTCGGCCAGCTTATTCGGGGCGACCGAATAGAACACTTCATTGCCGGAACGGTAGGGCCACACGCCATCGGGGAATAGGACGTGTAACTCGTCAATCTCATAGCGCCGGTTGCGCATCGCATAGAGATAGCCGTTGCCGCGATATAACTGCGATGCAACGAACTGCTTCATCATATCGAAACGGGTTTGATACCCGTTCGGCTTGTCCAGCACGCGCAGCGGGGCAGATACCTCGACCTCGACCTTGTCGCCATCGACCATGCGATAATGCCGGATCGGCAAGCGGGCGATGTCACTGCTGATCGTATCGATCGAGGTATAGACCGCCGGGAAGGTGAGCAGGGGCGGCATGGTGTTCGGCGACGGGTAGCCGCTTTGAAACCACGTATGACCCCATTGGTTCGGTGGCGTGGTCGGCCACCAGGCGGTGCGCGTTACCCATTGACCGAGGCGGGAGAGCGCGCTGCGCCAGATGCTAGTGCGCCCTACTGCCATTTATCGACGGCCCCTCGGACGATGCGTCAGATGGGCATTCGGCGCGTCTTGCGTGGTCATCGGCGGAACAGGCGATGACTCCGGTGCATCGGCAGGCAGCTCCGGTGCAACGGGCGGCTCGGGATTGTCACCTGCCACGACCACGTGGCCGAACCATTGCGCGATCCTGATTTCCTCGCGCTCGGCATCGGTCTCGGGTGTGACGATGTCGCCTGGTGCGGCCACGCCGCCGCCATACTTGAACGCAGTTTTGACCAGAAAAGAAAGGGGGGCGGTTTCCCGCCCCTCAGTTGTTTCGCTCATGGCTCAGGGTCCTGTTGGTGGAGCACCGTCATTCGCCAGCGCCCAGACAATGGCGACATCGTGACGCCGTGCCCAGGAATGCGACATCCGCAGCCGCATGAACACCATGTCATTCTGGAACGCCGAATAGATGCCGGAATTCGGCGCGGGCGGGCTTGGTGCACCCGGTGGCGTAGCCGGCGCGTCGTCAAGTTGCACGCTGGCTTCTTGCGATGCATCAATCACTGGTGCCATATCGTCGGCCCAGATTATTTGCGAGGCATCGACCAGCGCGTAGGCAGTCATCGTCCCGGTGCCAGGTGGGAACGGGATCGGGATCGCGGTCGTATCTATGATCGGATAACCGAGCAGGGTGCCTGCATCAATCTCCGCTTTGAAGGCGAAGATTTCCTGCACGGTGCGCAACAGCCGCAGGTATTCTTTCGTCCGCGCGTTCATTATCCACACGGGCGCATTCATCGGCACGTTGTTACGGCGCAGCTCCCACAACATCGCCCGCAATGCCAGGGTGACCGCCGTCACGTCAGCTCCACCTGGCCCGATGGGTGCTGGTATCGCGCCCTCCGGTAGTGGCAGCAGTCCTTGCAGGATGCCCGCAGGGTTGGCAGCAGCGGCGATGGTGGAGAAGAAAACGCTATCGACCGTCCGCGCGGTCCCTTCGAGCATGTCATCACGGATCAGCATCTCGGTCGGTGGATCCGATCGCCGCAACAGTTCCTGGGTTTGTGGAACGATCACGGCGAGCTTGCTCGGGACCAACGTCATCCGGTCAAAGATCAGGCGATTGACGCGGATCGACGAGCCTTCCCCAACATATCCACCGGCCACGCCGCCGGTCTGTTTGGGAATAAGCAACGACCCAGCGTTGTTAAAGCTGAGCCGCCGCATTGATGGCATCCGCCCAACGATGAGCATCGGGCGCAGCATCTCGATAAACTCGCTGGCCAGATATTCAAAGCGGGTTATGAGGCCGCCGCCAAGGTTGGGAGGGTCGTTGGTTCCCATCGGCGGCACTGGCGTGCGAAACTGCATTGCGACACTGCGTTGGATGATCTCGGTTAGCTCGTCATCCCCCCATCGCATGCGGGAATACTCAGCAGCGTTCCAGACGCCGGCCACCGAAATCGCGATGGCCATCCTGGTAAAGTCGGCCCCCTTGAACCGATCGCGCCGCTCCATCTGCACGACCGGGTTGCTGCGCTGCGTCGCGAGCACCATTGCCGTGCCGGGCCGATTGCCTGGCACATTGCCAGCAGTCGGAACAGCGGCGCGCGCGAGAGCGGTCTCCGCATCAGTCAAGTGACGCAATTGGACGTCGATGCCGTCCAGCCGTGAACGTGCCTCGCCGATCGTCGCGGTCTCAGTGTCATTCAGGTCGCGGTTGTCGTCGAGGGCAGGCTGTAGCGCAGTCTCGTAAGCGCGGACCATCTGCCCACGCTCGGTTTGCAACGCGGCGATGCGTTGCGACAAGGTCGTCATGGTGTTGTGCCTTTACGGCCGACCCGAAACACCGGGCAGTGAAAGCGACTTGAACCGCGCTAGGTCAGCAAGCGCCCGGTCACGCACCGCAAACGTGCCCACAGGCTTCGGGGCAAGGTGCTGATCGGGATTAGCGCGGAACACTCCATCAGCGAATAGCCGCCGAAGGAATCTCGGTGAGCTGTCGATTGACTTGGCCAGGCCAAGCGCGTCCGGGTTGGCCGGCACGGTGCAGAGTGACAGCTCAATCAGTTGATTACGAAGGAAGCGGTAACCGTCCCAGCGGCCCCGGTCGTCAAGCCGGTCCTCCATCTCGATCGGCACGAAGCCCACCGAGACGGCGCGGATCAGCCGCAGGTTGACGGCGCGGGCCAGCTTGTCGACGAACTCATCATGCCCCTCGGGTGCGAACTCCACCCGCGCAACGGTCTCGCTGCGGTCGCGGTCAGGTTCGAACTCCCGCACCCAGCCGATCGGCATTCCCCAGGAATTGTGCGACCACAGAAACACCGGGTTGCGCCAGAAGTCCGCCAGGTCCCATTCCTGTTCGATGATGTCGCCGTAACGATCGATCCGGTTGGTCGAGGCGACGAAGCTGGCCATGCGGTTAGCATCGAGCGGCCCGATTTCAGCTTGCTTGACCTGGTGGCCAGGGCCGAGCGCGCCGACACGATCGGATAGCGTGCTCATGGTGACAGCAACACGTCGGACGTGTCCTCGACCTCGACCACCAGATCGCCCTCGTCGTCCTCCGTAACTGCAACGATCGTCTCGCCTTCCTCGGCGGTGATGGTCACTTGGTCCTCGTCACCCTCGACCAGCAACCTGGCATCGAGCGCGCTTTCGATCGTGGCGTCGTAGGGTTCCATATCCGGAGTCACGTCCTCATTGTCGACGAAATCCTCGTCTTCCTCTTCCGTGGTGATCGACGGGCTTTCCGGCTCGAACTCGGGAGTCACGTCCTCCCGCGTCACAGGGCTTGCCTGGGCTTGTGCAAGGATCCGGTCGGCCAGCCATAGCGCGGCACTGCCACGCCCCTGGTGCATCGTCCCAGGCGATCCAGGGGTGGCAGCTCCACCAGCCTGCATAACCGGGGGGTCGGAATGCACATCCGGTGCCCCGGCGCGCGTATTGTAGACCTGGCCACTGCGATGGCCGGGGGTCATTGACGGCGATGCCATGGGGGTTTCCTTTCCTGGCTGGTGGTCATGCGGCGGCTAACGCTCGTCGGGCGTGCAGGTAGCCGACACGATGCCGGGGCAACCAGCTCGGCCAACAGACCTCGCAAACTGCCTTGCTGCTTGCTCGTTCAATCACCGCAGCGCAGCCGCAGCACATCGACCCGCGCAACATCAGATCACAGCCGCCACCGGGATCAGGGCGTTCGCGTTGCCAGCTCCCCGCTAATGTCCAACCGCACAACCAGTTGGGTTCGATGACGGCGCGGAAACCAGCATCACGAAGCTGTCCAATGATTCGTTCTGCCTCAGCTTTCCAGTCCCGGCCGGCGACCTTGTGAAAGTCGATGATGACGGCCCGCAGGTTCGGCTGGACGATGGGCAAGTCATACTCGCCGCCCTCGATGTCAATCTTGACAATCGTGGCGCCGGCGACTGCCTGTTCGTAGCTCATTGCAGCAACGCGGGTGCCAGTTTTGGCCGATGACGGTTGGGTGCTGTTCGTTACGCCGATGCCATGCGACACGAAAAAATTGACCTCGCCGACATGAGCTGCGGGCACGACCGCAGCGCGGCGCAATTCCAGGTTCGGCAGTTTGGTCAGCGACAGCACCTGGTGCGAGAACGGCGTCGGCTCATAGGCCACGACGCGCTGCACCGGAAAGCGCGCGCAGCGGATGGCATAGGTCCCAACATAGGCACCGATATCCGCCACGACATCGGAATGCCGGAGACTGATTGAGTTGCATTCGCGCATCGTGGTGATGAACGGTTTGCGAACGCCGTCCGAGATCACGTTGTGTCCACCAGGAACATTGCCGCCTTGCATATGCCGAAAGGATAGCTCCACCAGTCCACCACGTGCTGCCGCCTTGGGTTGCCGGCGAGCAGCTTTTGACGGGTGATGAGGCACGACCTTCATACCGAAGTTGTCGACCCCGGACGACACCACCAGGTCGTCGCGGCGCACGAGCTGGTTGGTCTTGAACTGTGAATAGTCGACATAGTGATGGTGCCGACCATACCGCCATGCCAGTCGGGCGACATCAGGATGCAGCGCGACCAGCATCCGCGACTTCGCCGCCGTGCCATGGGCATACAGTTCGGTCGTATTACCGCCAGGCACGAGCTGGGTTGCAATTTTCTTTTGCAGGAAGGCGTTAAACAGCACAGTGCACAGGCCAGCTTTCAGCATCCGCAGGGATAGGTCAGCGTCTTCGTTATAGCGGCCGCGCCACCGAAACGGCAGGTCGGTCCGAATGAGGTTGCAGGAAAAGATCCGGGTATTGAGCACGAACGGCCCGTTTCTATACCGACGAGGCACGAAGGACTCATAGTGTGGTCCCGCCATCGCGACGTTGGTGTAGCGTTGTGCAAAATCCTCCATACAGCGGAATATCGTTCCGTCCCCGACAGGTATCTTGGCATTCTCGTGCAGTCGATAGAATTCCCGAATATTATCGTCGATCACCCAATGCCACGCCGCACCGGCTGCAACGGCTTGTGCCCAGGCGAAGTTGCGGGCAGGTCCCGACCCTTTTGATTTGGTGTCGCCATGATCGTCGCACGGGTCGTAGTCACGCTGAAACTGCTTGTCGAGCACCAGGATACGCGAACGATCGATCACTGCCGCATACTTCGTATATTCCTGTTCCTCAACAATGACGTGATAGGGCACGCCGATGCGCTCGAAGACGCGCATGGTGATCCTGGTCTCGTATCGACCCTTGGACGGGATGTAAATCGGGAATTCAGGGTTCATCGACGTAACGCTTATCCGCGAAACGTTCTCGCTCGGCCTCGGGATACCAGATATATTTTGCCTTCTCGCTGATCACCTGCTCGATGAGCTGGGCGAAGGCATCAACCGCCGCCTGGTCCTTGAAGTGCACTGCGATCGAGCGGAATGGTCGGTCGTCCGGCTGGTCGTATGCTGGCATGCCGTCCCACTCACCGTCCGGGTCGGATACGCCGAGCTTAAACAGCGGTTCCAGTTCGAAGTCGGCGAACCCGGTCAGCGACAGGTCGACGCCCATGTCGCGCAGGTCCATCATTTCAAGTTTAAGCGTCCCGGCATCCCAGTCGGCGTTCAGCGCCAGCTTGTTATCTGCCAGCGTGTAAAGCCGCCGCTGCGTGTCCGACCAGCCGCGCGCAACCATTACAGGAACGGTCTCGATTGCCAGTTGATGCGCCGCCAGCACGCGACCATGCCCGGCGATGATCGTTCCCGCCTCGTCCACCAGCACCGGCATCGTCCAGCCCCATTGCCGGATCGAGGCAGCGATCTGCGCGACCTGGGCGTCCGAGTGCGTCCGCGCATTGTTGGCATAGGGAATTAACTTTGCGATCGGCCAACGCTCGACCGCATCGGCTGGCCAGAGCGGCCCGCCAGTCGGTGCTTTTTCCGAACGACCGCCGCTTTTGGGCTTGATATTAGGGGTCATGGTGACTATATTTTGGGTGCGGACAATCATGCCCGCAACCGAAACGAGATGGAGACCACCAATGACCAAGACCGAAACCAAAGTCCTGACCGGCGCACGTGGCCGGGTTGCTGCTGCCAAGGCCAAGGCCAAGGCTGCTGCCGACCATGCTTTTGCTTTGGCAGTGACTGAGAACGTCGCGCAGCAGAGGGCGGCCAAGGCTGCTGCTAAGCCTGCTGCCAACGGGGTCAAGACCCCTCGCCCTGGCACGTTCGTGGCCAAAATGGTCGAGCTGCTGGTGCGCAAGCAGGGTGCTACCAGGCCCGAAATGAAGGAAGGTTGCGGGTCCAAGACAATGCCGAGCGCCAATGGCCTTGACCCCTTGGCCGCGAAATTCGGCTACGTGTGCTTCGCTGCCAACGCGGCTCGGACGCCCCTGCTGGTCTACCAGTTCGTAAAGCCTGGCCAGAAGCCCACTGCCTTCGATGCAGTCGAGTGGACCTCGGATGAGACCGCGAAGGTGGGCGCGTAGGCGCCCCCCGACGTGACCCCAGCAGAAGGAAACCAGCCAATGAAACTGACCCTCGCCTTCGTGCGCACTGAGCTGCGCCAGCTCAAGTTGGTCATCACCCACGTGGACGACGAATACCGGGTGAATTTCAGGAACGGCCGCGAGGCCACCGCCTACTACACCAACGATCTGCAAGATGCCCTGGACACGGGCCAGGCCATGGCCAAGACGTTCTGCCCCTGACCACCCACACCACCCACCCTCGCGGCGGCGGTTCACAGCTCCACCTGTGCACCGCCGCCGCATCGCTTTATCGTGGGTCATCATGTCCACGGAACCGATTCGCACTGCTGCTGATTTCCGCGCGGCCCTCGATCGGCTCGGCCTGACGCAATCCTCACTTGCCCGCCTGTTGCAGGTGCTCGGCCACCCTGCCGAAATCGCGGTATCGCGGCGCCGCATCCAGCGATGGGTCGCCGGCGACGCGCCGATCTCGGGCGAGATGATTGCCCTGGTTACCCTGCTCGAACTGGTGCCCAGCACCGCGCGCCGCCTCATCGCCCTGCCGGCCCTGCATCCCCGTCCTGGTCGCCCCCCGGTCGGCTGACGGTCGGCCACCAGGCCGGCGCGGTCATGCCCAGCTCGAACATGCTTGCAGAAAGCGCCCGGCGAATCGTCGTGGCGATGCGGTTCTGCAGCGACAGCGGGCAGTAACCCACGACCTGCGGCGGATCCCCCGCCAGAGCGACCAGGGGATCGCCTGTGCGGATCACCGCGGTTCGGGCTGGCAACCCTACCTCGCGGCTTTCAGCCGGGCTGAGCTGCACGTGTGAGCGATGCCTCGGGCCCGTCTGCGGCATCACGGGAATCCCCAGCAGTGCCCCGCTGGGTCGGCGTTCCCAGATGATCAGCGAGCAGTCTGCCTGGTGCACAACGGCGCCACGCAACACGGGTGGTGTCAGCGATTCCTCGGTGAAAAAGACAAGCCCGGCCGGAATGCGCACCGGCCGGGCAAGAGTTGGTTATCAGGTAACCGCATGGCCCAGAGGCGGTCGCGGGTGGGTTAGCCGCTCGCACCGCTGGCGACACTGCAAAAAAAGATACGCCCACCTCGGCACGAGACGCAATCCAGTTTCCGCAGTCTCGTTTTGTTCCACGTGAAACGGCTCACGGATCGATCCGGGGCGAGCATGTCAAGCCCTGTGCCGCCAGCAACGCCAGCAACGCCAGAAACCCCGTCAGGGCCGCCAGGAAGGCCCTGGCCAGGTTCCAGGGCATGCCCTAGCGGCCAGGACGCCCAGGGCCGCCAGGCGACGGAATTTAGGCCCTCCCGTGGCGATCAGCGCATGGCGCCCAGTCGGCGAAGCGCGTTGATGGTCCACCGCCTGGCAGTGGTGTCCGCCACCTGGTGCTGCCGCCCAGTCAGTGCCCAGGACTGGTCAAGCACCACGCACTGCTCAAGCAGGCGGAATTCGAACCTGCCCAGCTCGTCGGCGATCCGGCGCAATCTGGTCGCTGCACCCAGCCGGTCGATCGCCCCTCCATCGCGCCCAGCTCCACCAGCTCCGCGCAGGGTCATCAGGCTCGGCGCACGCTGCCCGATGGCCGCGTCCCAGTCGCGCCGAAACTTCTGCGCGGCCTCATAGTCCCACGGCTCGATGGCACCCTCCACGACGAGCGCGTCCAGCCTGGTGGCCACCCGCCAGCCTTGCCGGAAGGCCCGCGCGTCGACCTGGGGTGCTGCAACGTCGTGGTGCTGGCGGTATGCCTCGGACGGCCCGGTGCTCATGCTGCGGCCTGCGGAACGGGTGGCAAGTCCCAGCACTCAAGCACGTCATCCATCGGAATGTGCCGATAAGTATGCCGCAGCCGCAAATACGGTCTATCCGACGCTTGCGGCGCCGTGACGACCCAGCCGTATTTGCGCGTGAATACCAGCAACGGGCGCTCAGGGAAGCCGGTCGTGGTATCGAGCGGACCGGTCATCGCCGGCTGGTTCCGTTCCAGACGCGACCGGCGTCTAGCTCCTCGACCAGGCGGCGGAATGCCGCGTTGGTGCCCTCGCCCTCCCACCAGACGAAGCGTCTGGTCCCGGTGTCGGCGTGCGTCCATTCGCCCAGGGCCGAGCTGATGCGAGACGGCTGCAACACGAAGCCTGCCAGCCGCATGTTGTCGCGGAACCTGTCGTCGGGCACGTCGGGGCGGCGTGCCTGGCGGTCGCGGGCGGACATCATCGGCCCACCCCCCGCCACCAGGCCCGCACCCGGCAGCAGAGCGCGCACGGCTTCCGACGTGGTCGGTCCAGCACCCGCTTCGCGCTCAGGGGTGGAGGGGTTGGGATCGATAGGCGCGGCGGGTGGGTTTGCCGCTGCGGGCGCGGGTCGATTGGAGGGGGCGCGATCATGGTGAGATCGCCACGTATGGCGTGCCCTGGCCGGCTTCCGGCATCTGCCCGAAAATTTCCTCGACCAACCATTCGCAATGCCGTTCCGCCCAGTCGATCGCTTGCGGGACCGTCAGCGGGGTGAGGGTCAGAGCGTCAACGTCGCCCAGCTCGTTGTAATCCACGCGGAAGTAAGCGCCGAACACATTGACCATTAGCACCGAGCCGATATCAAACGGCGGTGCTTCGCCCATCTGGACCTCGGCCGATTCGCATAGGTTCCAGTGATGCAGCACGCTCGCGGTCGTGCTGTCATAGGCCACACCACCAATGCGGCGGCGGATCGCCGGAACGGGGCGGCTCATGCGCGTTTCCTTCCGTTTGGTAAAGGATTGTGTTGGTCGAGCAACTCGGCCGACAGGTAGCTCGGCCGGGGCGGGCGCGGCGGTTCCCAAGCAGGCTCGGAGCTGCGCATCGCGGCCGAGGTCTCACGCACGATGCCGTGGATCCGTTCAAGCTGCTCGGGGGTCGGCGGTGGAGGTTCAGGCTCGGGCGGTGGCGGCGCGATGGCGACCGGGCGCGGGCGGTTGTCATGCCACCAGTCCGACAGGTAGCCGCACAGCTCGCCATAGGTGGGAAAGTATTTGCACTGGCGCGCCACGTAGCTCAGCGAGTCAGGGGTGAACGCCTCATCGGTGAATTCCCGCATCAGCATAGGAACAAAAGCCGACAGCTTCATCTCGGCTTCCTGCCGGGAGATGCTAACCGCCGCGAGCACGCCCAGCGATACTAACCACTCGCGCACCACCCGGACGTGTATCGACTGCTGCGGCATCGGTGTGGTCCCTCATGTCGGTTGCGATCTCGCTCATCCCGTTACGATAAACCGGCGCGCGCGCCCCCCGCTGGCGGGGGGCACCGGGGGGTGGTGCTTCTACTTCTGCTTTTGCATCTGCTTCTGCCTCTATCTTATCCACCCGCTTAACCGGCTGCTTATCCACGCCATTGCCGGAAGGCGGCTCCGGATTCTGGACTCTACCGAGGGCCGGATTCCCGCCCAGCGAACCGGCCCGCGTTTTGGTAGCGTGCTCGGACCAGTCTCGGACCATACGTCGACTCAGGATGGCTCCGGCCCCGGTCTGGCCCGGGGCTGGGTCGGCCCTGGATAGGACCCCGTTGCGTTCCAACTCGTCGACCAAATGGGCGACTTGGCTCGATGGCGCACCGACTATTCGGGCGAGTTGCGGGATGCTCGGCGGCCTGCCGGCGACCAGGACGTGACCATACGGATCGGCGTTGGCGGCGATGCAAAGCATCCGCATCCAAAGACCCTGCGCCGCCAAGCTGCATAAGCGGAGCGCGGGATCATTTTCCCAATCGCCCCACCACAGCTTCGACCAGCGAAGCTTGCTCATGGCGGGCGCCCCCCTGACGCTCCGCGCGTCACACCTTTTGCAGTCGGACTAGTGCTCGCGCACCCGCAATCTCCGCTTCGATCTCTTGAACGGTCACCACCTTGATTCCGTTCGCGCTGAACATCTTGCGCAGATCGGGAAATGAAACGGCGCGGCCGGCGTAGCTGCCGACGACCAGCACGCTCGCCCGCAGCCGCGCCATCTGACGCATAACGCTCGGGAAGTCGTCACCGAGCGATGGCTTGATCTCGACGAACGTAGCGGTTTCACTATAAAAACGTCTATCGTATTTTTGTTCGCCTTCGGTCGCAGTAAAGTCCCACGTCATGGCAACATCCACGCCGCTTTGCTCGAAAGCTGCGCCAGTGTTTAGTGCGAGTAATGTCGGCTCGTCGAGCTTGCGTTGCTGAGCCTGTATTAGGGCGACGAGCTGTGCCTCTTTTGTTTGGTTATCGAAACCCTTATCCCATTGACTGCGATAGCGGACCTGCTCTAGGTCGCCCCGATGCATCTTTATCCAATCCGATGCATTCTCCCGATAGCGAGCTGCGTAGTCTTTACGTGCCGAACTCAGCCTTTCGGCACCCGCGATGCATTGCAGGAACGCCGCACGGAACACCGGGTCGAGGAACCGAGCCTGGATCGCATTATGTTCCGGCGTGTCATCGGTCCCTGCGCCGCGCGCGACAATCGCGGCGTGCAGTTCCGCGAAGCGTTCTGCTAGCCAGCCCTGCCCGAGCAACCATTGCGCATAGGCGGGGTCTTGTTCCAACAACTCGGCGACAGTCGCACCTTTGTGTTTTCCAAACGGAATGACGATCGCGCTCGGTTCCTTGTCGCTCATGTTTCCACCCTCCATCTCGGCCGGAACAGATCGCCCTGCCTGGGATCGGGCATGCCGCGCTCGATCGCGCGCAGCGGGTCAAGCTCGGTCAGAGCCGCGACGCCTTTCCGATACGGCCGGCAGTTGGTGCAGAACTTCGCCCATCGCAACTTGCTCACGTCGCCCCCGGCAAGCACGAACGTTAATGCAATGATTGCTTGGGCGCCGTCGTCCCCTCAGCTTTCGCTTTATCGGCTACCTCCAACAGCAACCCGATATCCACTTCGCGCAGGCGGTTGACGATGAGGTATGCCCGCTCGCCGAATTCCTCGATCAGCCAAAGCCAATAATTCGCCGTAGTCTCGCGGCGGTGATCGATTAGTGGAATCTGGCGCGGCGGTGCTGCCGCTGCCACCTGCTCGGCGACCGTGGCCTTGTCCAGGCGCTTGCGTTCTTGCTTCGCTATCAGCTTTTTGGCCTCGGATCGCAGCGCTTTCACTTGTAGCTCTGCGGTGTCATGGGCTGCGGCGAAGCGCAGCGAGTGGTGGCGATTGGCGAGGCCAAGATTGATCGCTTCCTGCTTGGCCCGCTCGCTTAGCTTGTCGATCATCTTGGCGGTGCCGACCGTTGGATGACTCACCCCCATCTCGCGCGCAGCCGCACGGTTGCCTCCAGTCCTGCCGCGCCCTCCTGCGGTATAAACTGGTAAACCATTTTCCAGTTTATACCCCTTGTTCGCCTGCCATTTCGCCACCTTCGCCTTGTGGCACTCATAGCAGGTGGTGTTCGACACATAGCGTTTGCCGTCATGCCCGTTCACGCACTGCTCGGCTGGATAGTAGAAGGTTTCCCCGGCTGCCTTTGCTTCATCGCGAGTGGCAAAGCGTCGGTCGGGCATAGGTCCGCGCTCCCGTGCTGCCTGCGCGCGCTGCGCAATCAATCCGGCCCGCGCTGTTATGTGCTGGCTGCGCTCCAACGCAGTGAGGTCGGCACGTTGCAGGTTCTCATCGATGGCCCAGATGCGCGCGTCGCGTTCGTTATCGAATATCACCGCATCGATGTGGTCTTCGCGGTTCGCCTTCATCGCGGCAACGCGGTGCTCGCCGGTTACCAGGTGCGGCTTGCCATTGACCATGCGCACGGTGATCGGGGTGCGCAGTCCGATCTCCCTAATACTCTCGGCGAGGCTCGCGACGGCGGACGGTTGGAGCGCCCTAAGGCGCTCCGTTACCAAAACGATATCGCTGATCCTGATACGCGCTGTTTGCATCACACGACCTCCGGAAGCCGCACGGTCGAGTCCCATCTGAAGTGTCGTGGGTTGCGCCGCTCGATTAAACCATTCCATGCGATGATGATTGCCGCAGCCGCCTTCACGGCGACATCGCGGGTGCTGCGGGCTGTGGCGGCGCGGAAGTGTTCCCGCACACGTAGCACCGGGCTGCGCGGCGGAAGGTTTGCACCGCTCACCATAGCTTCCCAGAAGGCGTCCAGCCGATCACGCCTCGCGGTGCCGTGCGCTATGGTCCAGTATGCAAGTCCCGAAGCCGAAGGCGTAACAAACAAGCGCAGCCGCATCCCGGTTTTGATCGCCATATCGAAGTCGGGGTCGGTGCCGTAAAGCTCATCCAGCCTTTCGGTCAGCTTGTTTCGGTCGAGCGATGCCGGTTCCTGAAGCTCGATGCGGAGGATTAACGCCACCAGGGCTTGCCCCGCCATGACATTGAGATGGCCATGTTCGCGCGCGATATCGGCGACGCTGCGCGAGATACCCTGGTCGTAATAGTCCCGCTCCGCAGGATCGCAGCCGAAGCATACGGTAAAGGTGATCACGCATCCGGACAGGATGACCGCGCGCAGTCGGTGCTGGCCGTCGCGCATCACACCCTCGATGTCGAAACAGATCGGGTGCGGGACCTTCGCTCTATAGCGATTTTCCAACATAGCGCGGGCCATGATCTTTGCTCGTGTCTCACGCAACGGGCGGTTATTAAAATTGCGGTCGAGCATTGCCTGCGCCATCTCAGGCCCGATACTTATTTCGAGGTAGACGTGACCGACGATAGTGTACTGCGCGAGAATGGCTGCAAGCTGGTTGACAGCCGAAGCCTGCGTGCCAGTGGTCGGCAGCTCACGCGGCGCGATCGGCACTGCGTGCGCACTTTTGGTATCGCGTTTCGTCTGCATCTGTGGCATGGTCTCATCCTTCTTTATGTTGACGTGAACTATCGAGCCGGGGGGCGGTGTGAAGCGCCCTCCGGCTCCCTTGTTTCAGGCGCTCGTGCCGCCTGAACCTCGATGCCGGCACGTCGCAGCGCCGGTATGCAAGCAGCGCGGACGCGGCTATTTGGCCCGCCCGGCCCATAGTTGGCAGTGAGGTAGTGCAGCAACCTTGCTTGTATCTTCTCGGTAAGGCCGCAGCACAACGTCGCGGGATCGGTATTGGCGACCAGCCAATTTTCCAATCCGCCCCAGCCTCCCAAAACGCCCGCTGGCCCGGGTTCGTTGTGCTTCATAGTGCGCGCTTCATGCGGCAGGAAATGGAGCACGATCCCCGGTTTCGCGCGGCTGGGCTTGCGGTTTGCTCTGCGTGCTCGCCGAGCGCCCGGTATCAGTGGAATGCCTGGCAGTTGATCGTTCATGCTATCCCCCTCCGTTCAAGTGCCTTTCGAGCGGCGACGCCTTTCCGATACGGACGGCAGTTGGTGCAGAACATCGCCGGCCGGCCGCCTTCGGGACTGCGCGCAAGCCGTGTTCGGCAGATCACGCAATAAAGCGGAAGCGCCCGCCAGGCGCGTGATTGGCAGGTGTCACAGCGTATCCTCGGCCGCCCGCGTTGCACCTTGTGGATAAGTTGCCGCCGGCAGTCGATGCAGTGGCGCGGCTTCATGCTGCCTCGATCACGCGCCGGGCGCGCGGTATCTGCCATTGATCAATACAGGCCAGCACTTCTGTCGCATCGCGCGCCACCCCGACGCGGCCACCGGCCACCAGCACAGCAGCAGCCACCGACTGCTGAGCTGCGGACAGCTCACCGTCGTCGGCCTTGATCTCGACGAGGTGGGCGAGGCCGCGGAACAGGATGAACGTGTCGGGAATGCCGGCGATGATCCCGCGCCCGATCCGCACGCCAGGCACCTCGCCCGCGTAGTTTGCATGATCGATGCTCCACCAGACCACGCCAGCTCTGCTGACCTTGCCTGGTGGCGCGATCTCAATCCGCAATACGTCGGCTATCTGCTTCTGCAGCGGGTGCTCGCGCACCACCGGAGGGGTTAACGTGAATCGACGCGCGCTCGGGCTGACCGCGCGCGGCACGGCTAGGATGCCTGGGCTTGCTGCTGGTCCTTACTGCGGCGCGGCCGGTATTCAGGCCCATGCAGGGGCGAGGTAGCGGCCAGGCGGTCGACGCTGGTGGCGATGCCATGCTGCGCCGCGATGCGCGCGACCTTGGGCCACATATGGCTCGGGATGCCCGACCGTTTCCAATGGCTGATGGTCGAGAAGTCGCGCCCGACTGCCTTCGCGAGCGGCTCATTGCCGCCGAGCTTGGTCACCAGCCGCGCGATCAGTTTCATGTGGTGCATGACGGATGAGCCTAACGCCGGCATTGCACCGGGTGCAAGCCCTGGCTTGACAGCAAGCATGGTTGATGCGTTTGTGTTGCAACTTGCAAGCACCGCAAGCATTAAGCTGGAAAATACGCCGTCATTCCCGTATGTTGCTAACGGTTGTTCCTTGGGGTTCTCGCAAATGCCTCGACCACGTGCCTCCTACGCCCGACAGATATCAGAAGATATGCGCGCCGAGGTGGGCGATCGGCTGCGCTGGGTGCGTGAAGCCTTCGAGGCCCGCCAGCCAGGCCAGCACACACAAGCAGCATGGGCGGTGAACTTTGGCGTCAGCGCGGCATCATTCTCGCGCTGGGAAAGCGGGAAACTGTTACCTAATCTCGATGCCCTATACCGCCTGGTCTACCTGACAGGCTGTGATTTTAACTATGTGTTTTTCGGGGTGCTTTCCGGGCAGATTGTGCCATGGCTGCGTGACGAACTCGCGCGAGCGCATCCTGAACTGCATCACGAAGCGGAATTTTTCCTCGTGCGGGATCGAACTGCCGGAATGCGGCCAAGACATCATGGGCGGAATTCGACGCGGCGTGCTGATCCGAGGAAGTCGAAACCTTGACCCTTGCCATACGTGCCTCCCGGCACTTCGTTCCGATTTGTCGCCACGATCGCCCGTCACGCGGGACTGACGCGAGCATAACGTAGCGGGTTCCGCGCGGCTGCCAAGTCGGAATAAGTTATCCACTTCATTAATAATACAACTCACGTCGAATTGACGGTGTGTTCACACTCGGCAATCGACCGCTTGAAAATTTGCTACTTGCATCGGCTGCAAGTATGTGCGATCGGTCCGCCCCCACGTATGCGCACTTATGCGAGGTTGGGATGAGCGACGAACCACGCGGGCCAGGTCCCAGCACCATCGAACGCGCGGTGGCTGCCTGGCAGCGTGCTCAGGTTGCCCTGGCAGAAGATCCGGACCTGGCGGCTGATGAGGCGGCAATCCGCAACGCGATCGGCGATGATCCTGGTGCGGTGCATCCTGACGATCTCATCCGGCGCATGGTCCGCGTCGCTGCCTTCGCCTCCACCAGGCAGACTGAAGCCAAGCAGTTCATCGCCAGCTTTCGGGCGCGGCACGAACGCTACGGCAAACGCCTCGCGATGATCCGCAGTGAGCTGTTCGAACTCATGTCAATCATGAAATATAAAAACTTCAAGGCAGCCGAGGCAACCATCTTCATCGCGCACGGAAGCCCGGCAGTGGTGATCACTGACGAGGCGGCGATCCCCGATCAATACGTGAGAATGACCAGGACCGTCGACCGCGCGGCGCTGCGCGAAGATTTGAAACAGGGCGTGGTGATCGAGGGTGCCTACCTGTCCAATGCCGCCCCCTCACTTGGCATCCGTGGGCTGACCCCGGTCGCGGACGTGCCGGGCGAGAGTGCTGAACCGGCCCAGGAAGGGAGCGAATAATGGCCAGAGCACCAATGGAGATTGCCGTCCGCATTAACAAGCCGTCTGCATTCAACGGCACGCAGACCGCGTGGAATGTCTTATGTGATTTATACCCAGCGGCCGAGACGCCAGAGATTATTATGGCGGTTATGGAATACTGCACCATGCGAAAGCTCGACCCGTTCAAGCGCCCGGTGCATATCGTTGCAATGTATAACACGAAGCTGCGCCGTAAGGTGCAGGTCGTCATGCAAGGTATTAACGAGATTGAAATAACCGCCGCCAGGTCCGGCAAGTGGGCTGGCATGGATGCTCCGGTCTGGGGTCGGGATGTTGAGAGAACATTCCGAGGACAGTTCGAGAACGACGACGGCAGCGTGCGCGATATCGAGGTAACGCTGACCTATCCGCTGTCATGCAAGGTCACTGTTTACCGCCTGGTCGGGGGCACCCCCCGAGCCTTCACCGAAGAATTGTTTTGGGACGAGTGCTACGGGCGGGCAGGCTTCCGGTCCGAAGTGCCGAATGCCCGCTGGCAGCAGGCACGCCGACAAATGATCCATAAATGCACCAAGTCGGCAGTGCTGCGCGCCGCCTTTCCCGAGGATATCACCGAGTATTCCGCTGAGGAAATGGACGGGCACGAGATCGATGCTGGCGGCATCACCATTGACGCAACACCCACGCGCCCGCCGACGCCACCCAGGCGTGAGACACCGCAGCACCAGGTCGACGCGATGGACACTGGCGGCCCGGCTGATGAGCCTGACGCACCAGGTGATTACCGGATCGCAACCCCGAGCGGTGGTTTCGTCTACGAAGACCCGATCGAGTGGCTCGCAGGCTGGGACAAGCTGCTCGATGAGCTGAAGAACCGGCCGAATGATCTGCGGGCATTACGAGCCATGAACCGTCGAGAACTGTTTGACGTCGCGGCGGTGAACGAGGGCGCGGCTCAGGATGTTGAGACGCGGCTCGCCCGTCTGCTCGACCAGCCGCGCGGGGATGCAAGATGAGCAAAGCACCAGACTACGAGTTGGCAACGATCACCCGGATCGTTCATATGCTGGCCGCGCTGAAACCATCAGCCAGGCGGCGCGTCATGGCCTATATTTGCGCGCGTATCGATGCCCTGCCTGTAATCGCTGCGGTCGGTGGGGGCGCCGAGGAAGAGCCGAGCGAGGCCGAGCCGCTGCCCATGTTTCCGCAGGTGGCGGAATGATTACTGCGCTGCACCCGATCGACGTTGACAGTGACCCGACCGAGACGGTGCGCGTGGAGCGACTGATCGACAGGCAGACGCTGTGCGACCTGATGGACATCGACCCCGATACGCTGCGCCGATGGATGAGGGCGGGTAAGTTTCCACGGCCGCTGATCCTCGGCAACCTGCATCGCTGGCGGGCGGCGGATTATAACGCCTGGCTGGCTGACCAGGCGAAGCCGCGCAGCAGTAAACCCTCGACCAGGCGGACCACACCATGAGCCTGCCGCCAGGCCAGCAGGCGACCATCGTCAAGGTCCAGTTGCCACTATCGCCGGAGCTGCGAACCGGCCCGGCCCTGATCTATGATGAGGAACGCCAGCACATGCAGGCACGCAAGCTGACCCAGGCAGAGCACAAGCTCGTGGGCCGGGGATTGAAAGCCTACTGCTCGGCCTGGTGGCATGGGGCGATCGGCTGGGTGCTGCTGGAACGCGCACCGAAACAGCGGTGGTAAGCATGAAACCGATAACTGTTAGCGAAAAGCTGCGGCTCGCGCGTGGGTTCTGCAAGGCATTGCAGGAAGCCGGAATGACGCCATCGGAAGGTTGCGTCTTGCTCGCGATAACTTATGCCATGTGGATCGAGGCCCAGCCAGACGGCAGTCCCGAGTTATGCAGGGCAATGCTCGAACGCGCCCAGAAGACTGCGGCAGGGGCGTTCGAGCTGCTTCGCGCAGAACGCAAGACGACCCAAGAGATGCTCGAAGAGGCAGCGCGGGCGGTGAACTAATGGCGCAGTCTCCACTGTTGACCGTTCATATGCCGGGCCGGATCGCCACGTTGCGGCGCGATCATCGAGGGTATCCCGTGCCGTTCTTCGTCCAGTGGGTTAAAGGCAAGCCAGAATTCCCGTTGTTCGATCCGGTCAAGTGGAAACGCTGCGTCGGGCAAAAGCTGTGCTGGATATGTGGCCACAAGCTCGGCCAACACCTGGCTTTCGCTGTCGGCCCCATGTGCACCATAAACCGGGTGAGCAGTGAGCCACCCCAGCACCGCGAGTGCGCCGAGTATGCAATGAAGGTCTGCCCGTTCCTCATCAACCCAGCAATGCGCCGCGTGCCCACCGAGAAGTTCGGCCAGGTCAAGCCGCCCGGTGGGATCATGTTCGAAGGCAATCCCGGCGTGATGGCGCTATGGGTCACGCCGCGCTTTTCAATCCTGCGGACCCCGACCGGGCCGATTATCGAGATGGGCGAGCCGTCCAAAGTTGACTGGTTTACCCGAGGCAGGCCGGCTACTGCAGCGGAGGCCGCCGAGGCGTTCAAGGCAGGCTCGATCAGGCTGCTGGCGGCCGCAGACGCCGAGGCCGGCGAGGCGGGTATTTTAGAGCTGATCAGGCTCCTGATCCCGGCACGCTTGCTGCTGCCGGATCCGAACCTGGTGGTCGAGTTTTCTGCATCGTGACCCAGCGCGACCTGGCCCTGATGTCGGCGACCGCGATCCGGCTTGCTGATGGGATCACCAGGCTGCAACGCCTCGCGACAAGCGACGGGTGCGAACTGGTGCTCAGCCGACAAGCAATGGCACTGGTCGAGCAATTCGACTTGCTGCGCCACTACCTGCGGCAGGCCGCGCTGGTGGAGGCGATCAGCGCGGCACCCCCTGGGGTAGCAGGGCCCGACGCGAAGCAGGCTCAGGCCGCGCGGAAAACCGCCCTAGCGATGACGGGCAAGGCGGCTGGGGGGCGTGCGCGAGCTGACAAGCTGTCAGCAGCACGGCGCAGAGCGATTGCCAGCAAGGCCGCGCAGGCCAGGTGGACGAAATGAATGATCGCCTCGACCAGATCCGGATCGAACGACTGGCGCACCAGCTCATGCTGCTGGCCAGGGACCACCTGCGGGCCGGTCCCACCCATCGGGATCGGGTTTATGAAGTGCTGAGCGCGCTGGCCATGGTGACCGGGGTCATGCTCGCAGGCACCCAGAGCACGGGGACCGAGGATACGGCCGAACTGTTCTTCGAGCTGGCCATGCGCCAGCAGCTCGCCGCTAGCAGGGTGCAATAGGACGAGGGGGGGCAACTATGCTGACGGATCGACGGCGTCGGTTCTGGCGCATGGTGACCGGGGGTGCGTTCGACCTGGCAATCGCCCTTGCCGGCGCGGCATTGATCGCGGCCATGGTGCTGATGCTGCGCCGCTAGGCGTGTCCATTTTTGCCCCCTCATTTGAGGGGGCAAAAGTGAACAGGCGATCAGGTAGCCGAGCGACGGCGGATAAAGCCAAGCCCTGCCAGGCCGACGCCAAGCAGTGCCAGGGTGGCAGGCTCAGGCACCGGCGAGGCCGAGAAGTTGCCGGCGATGCTGGACGCGAAGCTCGCCAGGGTGGTGCCGTCGATCCCCGCGCCCGGGGTCACGTCGATGAAGCTGAGCGAGAGACCTTCAGGCTTGCCGAGAAGATCCGCGGCGATCACACCCGAATTGAAGGACACCGACTCAGGCGGGTCCGCAGCAGTGAGCGAGAGGCTGTCACCGATGCCGAACACCGCGTCGGTGAAAGAACCGCTCAGGTAGTTGGTCAGTCCCGCCCTGATCGAGAACGTGCCGTCGAAAGCCTGGGTAACGTGACCAGCGACGGTCGAAGCAGCTCCGACGCTAGTGGCGAGCAGGGTGAGAGATGCGGACTTCGGGACTGCCACCGCTGCGTCGATCTGGGTGATGTCAATACCGATGCCAGTGCCGAAGATCGTGGTGGACGTTCCGGCACCATTGGCAGTCGCGTGGATCGTATCGGCGTCGCCCACCTGGCCCATGGTCAGGATGGTCGTGGCGTGAGCTGGCAGGGCCGCCAGGGCAATGAGCGCGGCCGTGGTGAGTAGCGTGGTTCGTAGCCTGGTCATTGGTAACCTCCGGTTGCTTGCGCGGACCGCAAGGGGGTCGCGCTAGACCAGTGGTGCAACAATCGTGCTTGGGTGGGGATGTTCAGACGAATCAACGCCCTCCGAGGAAATGCACGGCGTGCACGTTGGCCCGGTGTAAAGTTTCCCGACGCGCAAAAGCAGCCCGGGCCAGTGGGACTGACAGGGTTCCGCCGTTTTCAGCCTGGCTGGCGTCCAATGGGGTGTAAAGTCTGCCGACTCCTCAGAACACGCCCAGCAGCGCCGCATAGAGCACCCCAGCCAGGGCCAGGCACACCAGGCCCACTAGCTGGCAGCTCCACGGTTGATGCGCCCAGGCAGCGTTATAGGGCCAGCGCGGGGACAGCGCGATGATCGCCACGATGGCCAGGTTCAACAGTAGAGCACGCTTGATCATGTGTGCTTCAAGCAGGCTTCGCGGTCTGGTGTCATGGGTGGGGTGCCTGCAATTGGATGACGATCGGTTGCGGTGGACGTGGCGGATAAATCCAATCACCGAGACGGCTTGCTGCCGCGATAGCTGCCGCAGCGATCAGGATCATGGCAATTGCTTTGGGGGTTTCCCAGCGGAGCTGCGTAGTGCGCAGCGCAACGTCCAGGTGCAATAGCTCCCGTTTCAGTCTGTCATCTAAATCGCTCATGTCAAACGAACCCCTGGCCATCTGCCCGGTGCCCAGGATCGGACTCCGGGGGTGGCCAGGGTAGCAGAGCTGGACGCTTGCATCCACTGCAAGCGCCCCAGGGGGCAAAAACTATGCACCAGGTCACACATGAGCCACGGGCAAGGCTCAAGGACGAGTGCTAAGGCACTCTAAAGGCTCACAAAAATCCCAGACCTGGGCATTGTTCACCACAATACCTAGACCAGCCTCAGGCGTCAGTATGCGGAGGGTGTTTGCCTTGCTTTTCTGTAGCTTAGCGGGTAATAGGCTTGCAGGCAATGCAAGGAGGCCACGTGCTACCGCAGCGAAACTATACATCAGTCACACACCAACCCCTCGAAGGAAACCACCCGTGAATTCCCATAACAAGTTATCGAAATTATGCAACGGCCTCGACGTGCAGCGCGCCAAGGCCATCGACAAGCCGATCACGCTGCGCTTCGGTCATGGCCTGTTCCTCCACGTGACACCAGCCGGCACCAAGTCGTGGCGCTGCCAGTATCAGTCTGGCGGGCGAAACACCAATCACCACCTCGGGCACTATCTGCCAGACGGGTCCGGCATGTCCTTGGCTGATGCCAGGCTGGCGCGCGCTCAGGTCCGCAAGACGGTCAAGGATGGCGGTAACCCAGCAGTCGACAAGCTGGCCGACAAGACCGCCAGGCAGAAGGCCGACGCGGCCACGTTCGAGAGTATCGCCCTCGCCTGGCACGAAGCATGCGCGCGGAGATGGTCAGAAGGCTTCGCGGACCACGTTATGCTGCGGTTGCGCAAGCATGTGTTTCCGGTGCTGGGCAAGCTGCCGGTCGCGCGATTCTCGTTCAAGCACGCTGAGCACCTGCTCGCTAGCGTGCTCAGTGTTGCCCCAGCTCAGGCCGTGCATGTGAAGCAACACATGAGCGGGGTGCTGGACTATGCCCGCATTCAAGGACTGGTGCCGTTCAATCCTTTACGCGACGGCGCCAGCAGGTTCCTGCCAAAGCGTGACCGTGGCGCTGAGCAGCACCAGCCCAGGGCCGAGACCATCGAGGCAGCGCGCGCAGTCCTGCGAGCAGTCGAGACCAGCCAGGCGGGCGCGACCGTCAAGCTGATGCATCGGTTGATGGCACTCACCGCATTGCGCAAGAATGAAATGATCGGCGCGCGCTGGGATGAATTCAGCTTCGGCTTGTGGACCATCCCCTGGCAACGCATGAAAGCCAAGCGCGACCACCTGGTGCCGCTATCGCCACAGGCTGAGGAAGTGGTCGCGGCGGCGCGGATGCTCGCCAAGACACTCAATCGATCGAACGATCTGGTATTTCCGAGCTTGGAAACTGGCCTCGCCCAGAACCGCAACACGATCAACGATTGCATGGGGCGGGCACTGGTGCGCAACGGCATGGCCAGCAATGCCCACGTGCCGCACGGCTGGCGCGGGACCTTCTCGACCATCATGAACGATCGCTACCCAGTCGGCGGTTATGACCGGCTGATTGAGATGAACCTCGCACACCAGGTCCAAGGCGTGACGGCAGCGAGCTATAACTCTGCTGAGCACGTGCCATCGCGCCGCGCGCTGTTCTGCGAGTGGGCGGACCTGCTGCTGGTCGGCGCGCAAGATGCTTTCACGCTCATAGGCTTGCAGGCAATGCAAGTGACCGATAACGTCGTAACGCTCAGGGAGGCCGCATAATGTCACTAATCACCAATGAATTCCGCGCAGCAGTCGAGGCGAAAGCCCACGTCTTCTACATCGACAAGGTAATGTGCCAGCGGTGGAACGCCCACCGCCAGCCTAACCAGCCTCGGCTGCTGACGGGCTGGTGCTGGGAAGCCAAGCGATCAAAGGACGATTACCGCACCGGGATCAAAACACCCACAGGTGCATATATCGATGCTTGGTATGCCCTGGTGCTGCATGAGGCACCCCCGCGCATAGGTCGCTCAGCCGCACGCCTGCGCGTCGTGGCCGATAGCTCGCAGGGGGTGGCGGCATGACCCAGGGGATGAGAGGAACGGCCCGCAAGCCGTCCCCGAAGCAGATTGCCAAGTATGGCCACATCGCCGTGGTGATCCGTCGTGAGCTGGACCGACGCAAGTGGTCAGTGCCGGACCTTAGTCAAAAGCTCGGCCTAAAACGCACGTCGGCGACGGCATACCATTGGGCGCTCGGCCTGGGAGCACCCACCCCCGAATATCGTGCCAAGATGGCCCACCTGCTCGGCATACCGGAAACAGACTTGATCGCTCGACCGCTCGACCAGGAACACTTGCCGGTCGTGGCCGCCCCAACGCACCCAACGGTCGTGCAGGTCCCTACGCATCCCACGGTCGCGATGGGTAAGCAGGTGCTGCGCGCAGCAGGGCTGGCAGGCGACGTGCTGGGGTTCAGCGTTGGCACTGATGGTATGGCCAGGCTGCGGCTCGACGTCACCCTGCCTCTCGACCAGGCGGCCCCCCTGCTGCGGGTGCTGCTTGACGCTGGGGTCGTCCTGGGGAGGGTCCAGAACGATGGCGAGTGACATGCTGGACCAAGTGACGCTGGACTATGCGGCGGCTCACATTAAGGCCAGGGCAGAAGCAGAACGGCTCATGCGGGATAGTGCCCGCAGGGGTGGGCAACTGGACCTGTCGCAAGCCCACGGTGATCGGGCGGCTGCCTTGGATGAGGCGGCCGCCGCTGTTCTCCTGCTGGCCAGTGTCGAGGCGTGCGATGCTGGCCGATGAGCTGCTAAACCAAGCCGGAACGCAGGACGATCAGATTTTTGGCGGGGCGTTCACTGAGCTGGCCAAAGCGCTGCGGCACGCACAGCGGTTCGATTTTTCGCCAGACGTGATGCGGTCGGCCTTTACCGTCGCGCACTCACCGATCCCCGGGCAGCTCCGCGCCCTGCCCCTGACGAAACTGCCGTTCCGGCTGTGCTGGTTCGAATGGCCTGGCGGCTTTTCTGGCGACCCTTCCGCGCGGACTGATTGTTACGCTCCGGTGCCCAAGCGCCTCGGTGCCCTGGTCGAGACTGATGAAAGTATGCAACGCGGCGCGATGGTCTATGCCTGGCTGCATCCTGACCAGGGTGCGAACATCTGCCCGATCGCGGTGACCTTCGACTGGCGGCCCGAACCAGCACCCCTGCCGGATCTCAGCCATGCTGACCTATGGGGCAAAGGTATGTCCGATCAATGGTGGCGGGAACAGGCGCTGCTATTCCCGCGCCTTCGTGGTGCCATGCCAGGCGACGTGATGGATGACCACCGGCGCTTCGGGCTGGTCATCAACCCAATGATGAAGCGGTTTATGGATTATGCCGTGTCTCACGCTCATGGCGGTTACGAAAAGCTACTCAATGCCGCGATGGAGGACGTTAAAGGCGAACCTGTCCTGCTGCGGGCGGCGCTCATGCTGCTGAACTCCCGCAACCTCGCGATGCGTGAATTCCACCCTGTGCAGCCGCGCCTAAACGCTGCCAGGGCACGCCGCGGCAAGGCCCCGCTATTGCCCTACACCCACGTTCGCATAGCGCTGACGCGAGCCCTGGGCGAGCGGGCGGGCATGGCTGCTGACCCTCGCGCGCCGGCCAGGCTCCACCTGGTGCGCGGGCACTTCAAAATTCGAGCTGGTGGAATTTTCTGGTGGGCACCCCATGCCAGGGGTCACGCGACCCAGGGTGAGGTTCGCACCCAGCACCACAGCGTGGCAGTATGAGCGCCAACCCGATCATGATCCCACATTGTGGCTACATGGCGCGGCTGCATTGGCGACTGCGCGAGCGCCTTCCGATGTGGGTGGTCTACCGACCGACGACGCGCGAGTATCCTGGCAGGTGGGTGGCGCGGATGCATGTCACCCTGCCAGAGCCTAAGCCTACCCGGTTCGTGCTCATCCACGACACTCTTGCGGAATTGCGTGAGCTGCTGCCGTTGGGCTTAACGCAGCTCGCTCGCGCCCCAGCAGACGTGCCTGAGATCGAGGAAACCTGGTTGTAGCCAGGACAGCCCCCTGGCCTCGCTACAGGCCACCAGGGCCAGGCCAGGGGCAACCAGCCAGGCGAGACACCCGACAGCCCTGCAGCGATCCCAGGGCCGTCGGGCAACCTCGTCTAGCCGTTTAGCGGCGGCGCGTCGGGTCTACTTCCGGCCCTTGTGGCCGTTCCGGCAGGTGGATCGCGTTCAGGTCCACGACCACCCAGCGCCAACCATACTCCGGGATCCGGCAGGCAGCGAAGAACAGGCGCTTCGGCAACGGCTGGCCAGGCCCTGGCGGTGGCAGTGACGGGCCAGCTCCACCACCTGGTGGACGGATCGGCGGCCAGACCTCGCCGGGTTCCCAGGGACGCTCGCCACCTGGTGGCACCGGGAAGATCGGGAAGTCCGGACCTTCCAGCGGCGGCCAGACGCCGGGCGGGTCGGGCATATCGGGCGGCTCGACTTCCGGCCCCTCACCCTCGGGCAGGCCCCACTCGGGAGTCTGGTCCTCTTCCTCACCTGGCAGGCCCTGGTCGGGCCGATGCCCGTGGCGGCGGACTTTGCGCAGGCGAACGAAGCCGGCAATGCGAGCTAGTGGCATGGCGATGGTCCCTTTCACTGATGGAGTTTTGTGCTTGCAGATGCCGTAAGAAAGGCCGACTCGGCCGGCATCGATCCCCATCAACACCGATCACGGCGGGAACGCAAGTCCGCAGGAAACCTCGGGCGCTTTGCAGTCATCGATCTGTCACGCCGCCACCCTTGCTGCCTCGGGATCAGCGGTCTCAATTGCATAGAATGCATCCCCGTCATTGACCGCCTGGCCAGCACCGCCGCGAAAGCGGATCGTTCGCATCTGCACAACGTGGCCCACCCACTGATCCCAGACCAGCAAGCCGACAGGATCAGCGCCGACCAGAATCGCTGCATGGGAGCGGCCCGAGGTATCGTTTTCATACCTGCCACCAGCATCGAAGGTCGCAATCGCGGTGCCGATCGGCAGGCCGCCATCGCGTGCCCTGGCCCCGCGCCGCCAGGTGGAAGTGTGCCCCAGCCCGCTCGCTTCACGGACATAGGCAACGCAATGACCATTGCCCACGACCTGGCCGCGATAGGATGCTGCGTTGGTGGCGATCCATTGTTGCATTGTCGTGTCCTTCCGTTATCAAAACACCAGCAGATCGCGATCCGTATAGATATAACCTCCGCCATCCTTCTCGTGTGCTATTGACACGCCCAGCGCGATGATCGTTGCAATGGCACAGTCGATTTTTTTCTCCACCGACTCCTTGCGGGGATACACGTTCGATCTCGCGTCGTAGTGCCCAACGACGTTGCCGATGCACCAGGCCAGCACCGGATCCCCAGTGTGCATGATGCGGCGCTCACGCATCAGCGCATCGAGCAGCTTGGTCGGCTCGGAAAAATTAAGAGTAGAGCTGCGGTATTCCTGCATCGGGAAGCCCTCATTGCGGAGGCGCTGGGATAGCTGCATGATCATATACGGGTCGTAACCACAGGCCCGCATGTCATACTCAGCAGCAGCAGCCCGCAACCAATCTTCCACCGCCTCGAAATCAGTGGTCTCGCCTTGCGTCACGGTGAGCATGCCCGCGTCCGCCCACTGCACATAAAGCGGATTGCGCTCAGGGTCGACCGCCGCATCAGGCAGGAATGCATTCGAGAACACTGCATAGCTCGTCTTGTCAGTCTCAGCATCGTAACGCGGAAAGATCAATACAGCAGCGGCAATATCGACCCGCGTCGCCATGTCGATCGCTGCAAAGCATGGCTCGCCCTTGAAGTCTGCCAGGCGCAGAGCTGGACTAGCGCACGCCTCCCATGCACCAGTGTCGAATAATGCATTGTTGGCACTCACCCATGCATTCAGGTGGCGCGTTTTGAAAGCTGCCTGCAAGGCCGGCGAGGCCAGTGCCTGGCGGGCCAGCGCGTGCAGAGCATCCGGCTGCACCAGCTCACCCCAGCCTGGGTTTGCCTTCTGCCAGGTCTCTTCGGACCATGGGTCGTCGTCAGGGTCCGCGTCGTATATGCACCCGAAAAAATGGTCATCGTTCAAGATGCCGCCGAGAACCTGCTCGGTATAGTTCCAGACCTGGCGGCCGACGCCGGTAGCATTGTCCGTCGCGGTGCTGATGGAGATTAGCAGCGGCTGCAATCTTTTGCCGGTGGCAGTGATCAGCACGTCATAGATAGCTGATGAGCGGTGAGACCCGATCTCGTCCAGCACGGCGAAATGCACGTTCAGGCCATCCAATGCCTTGGCGTGGGCACTGAGCGCGCGGAACGATGAGCCGGTGCGGGCTTGTGAGACCGTGTGAGCATTGACCTGCACGCCGTAGTGCCGGCGAAACTCGGGATTCTTCTCGGTCATCACCTTAGCCATGTCCAGCGCGATCGTTGCCTGCGACCGCGAGACTGCTGCCGAGTAGCCTTCAGCTCCACCCTCGGCCTCGGTGAACGTTACGAACAGGGCAAGCACTGCCGCGAGGGTCGTCTTGCCATTGCCCCGCGCAATCCAGATTGATGCCTGGCGGAACCTCCGTGCCCCGGTCGCGCGGTCCACAAACCCGAATAGGTTGATGAGTAACCATTTCTCGAAAGGCAACAACGTGATCCGCTCACCTGCCTTCGGTCCTTTGACGTTGACCATCAGGTGAGCGAAGACGATGGGTGCCTGGGCGCGTTTGGGATCGAACACCCACTCGCTATCGGGCTGCCTGGCTCGCTGCAGGTCGTCCAGGAACCGGCTGCAAGCCTGCCTGGCCTTCTTGCCTGCCTTGGTGCGACCACTGGCCACAGCGCGCGCGTAGGCGATCCCCTCGGTGACCACATCGGGCAGCTTGATCAATCTTTCCTCCCGCCCTCGACGACCCGCAGGCTGCGAAGCAGCTCCCACCCGGTGCCGGGGTCCGCGTCCTCGTCCCTCGCATCAGGCACCTTGAATCGCGCACGGGCTGACGGGGTGAAACCCATCTCACCTTGCAGGTTGCGCATGATCAGCACGCAATGGTTGATGACCCGGAGATAGGGCGAGAGGCCGGGACCATCCTTGCGCTTGACCAGGAACGGCAACGGCTGGCCCTCGTCCAGTTTACGTTGCGCGACCACTGCCTTGGCGTGCCGGTCCACGACCTCGATGTAGTTGGCAAACACCACCCAGTCGATGCGGCGCAGCAGATCGCGCGGCGCGTCCAACAGTATCTCGGCCCACAGCTCCCGCTGCGCGGCCGTCATCCATTCCGGCGCTGGCTTGTGGGCCAGGTCGCCGACAGCCTCCGGGTCGGCGCGGTTGCCATGCCGGCACGGCTGCAATGTCCCTTGCAGTTTCAGCACGGCGGTCGGCTTCGGGTGCGGCCCCCCTTTGCGAGCCATAGCGAGCTATCCGATCAGTGCCAGGTGGTGCGCGGTTCGCAACAGGTGAGCGCCGGCCGCTGGCAGGTCAAGCTCGTTCCGCCTGGGGTGAAAATCGCTCGGAATTGCACGCGAAAAAACTTGCCTTGCCGAGCCTGTCCTCGGGAATCTCGCGGAATCTTCAAACGCCCCCCCCTATGCTTGGCCAAGTTTCGGCAGGTGGAGCAGCCAGGTGACGAAACCAACCGCGAGCGCGAGGCCCACGACCACGATAAGCAGGCCCACGCAGAACATGAAAGCGCGCGGCGACATCGGCTTCCATTCATGGCGCATCGGCGGTGGCTCACGCACGGCGTCGTTCCCGTTGCGTCTTTGCGTTATGGCAAGGATAACACAAACTTTGCAAGTTGCTCGGATCGAGCCGACGCTCGGGCGCATCGCGGATCGTCTGGATATGATCGACCATCGCCGCGATCGTCTCCCGACCAAGCTGCATGCACGCCCGGCAGTATGGTTCTTCGGCCAGGTGCTGCTTGCGCACTGCCCGCCAATCGACATCGTAGCCGCGCTGCGCTGCTGGTGCTGGTGGATTGTAGCGCTGTTGCTCCGTGCGGAATGCTGCCAGCCGTTCAGCTTGTGACGGCAGCCAGGGTGCACGGAACAGTGGCGCGCGGGCGTTCTTGGTCATGCGGCCTGTTGATCCGGCTGCGGTCCATTGTTGGGACCGCGCTTGGCCTGGCGGGGCGTGAGCGCCGCAGCGATCTGTCCAGTCAGGTTGCGGATGATTGGATCGGCCGTCTTCCACGGTGCCTCGGTCAGCAGTTGGTGCACAGCATTCCACTGGCCGAGGGTGAGCACGATGGCCAGTGGCTCGGCCAGGTTGTATGTCGTCGGCTGCTCGATTGTGTTGTCGTCTCGCATGTTGGTTGCTCCGTTTGTTACGCTGGCATAGGGGTTGCGGCGCCACCTTCAAGCGCCCTGACACGTAGCGCAAGCTGTTGGATCGCGCGCACTAGGAAGGCTGGCGTGGAATTCCCGACATCGCTATTTACCAGAAACCCGATTGGCACGGGAACGACCTCGCCATCAGCGCCTCGATGTGAGCCGCTACCAAGCCGCATTGCTGCGATGGTGTCCAATGCGTCTACTGTGACAGCGCTGGCCTGTGCGGCTTCAAACAGTATCGGCTGCAAGATAATCTGACCCTGAAGCCCGCCGCCGCTATTCGCATTGACATAGACAGCGAGATGAGTCGCGCCAGCGACTTGCCAGCCAAAACCGATTGTCGGAATTGAAAACTGGCTGTAGACGATCCCATCGGCTTGAACTCTGGTGCCGTTGCACGAGGTTGGCCTTTGGATCGTTACGTCCCGCGTTCCTCGATTGATTGTAATAACGTTCTGGATAGGCGGCCCGCCGGTTAGTAATCCGATCTGAAAGTCACCGTTTGGCTCGGTATTGAGCGTCCACCGTTCGGTAGGGTGTGCGCCGACAGCGAGCTCGGCAAGGCCATACTGGCCCGCCGGATCAAAAGCGTAGCAGTGCAAGGCGCCGACCTGTCCGGGGGTTGATATAGACGTATCGGAATACAAAATTCCGACTGCGGAAATATTCCCGGCAGCGTTGATATTGCCGTTTGCGCCGTTGAGGGTTAATGGCCCTGTCATCGTGTCGCCGGCTTTGTGAACGTATTGGCCAGCATGGTTGGCAGCGATCGCATTGATCGCTTGCCAGAGCTGGTCGTGGCGGGTCCCGTCGAGTGGTATCCCAGCAAGCTCGACAACGGTGCAAGGTTCCTCTTGCGTGGCGTCGAACCAGATCGCTTCAAGCTGCGTGGTAGACAGCCCGGTCTGAGGATTGCCATCGGTAAAGCCGTCCTTTCCGGGACCGAATTTATCGATGAAGCGGGTCGGCGTGCTGATACGTTGCATGGCTTAGTGCCTATCAGGGGGCGAGGGTGGGGGCGGCGGCGGCGGGCGATTGGCGCCCGCAGCGATGAGGGCAAGGATCGCGGTTAGTATCTCGGCCCACCAATCGTGCAGACTTTCGACCAGGCCGAGCTTTACGCAGGTGCCGGGCGGCGCGACGCCCGATAATACACCCCACATGCAGCCGGCGCCCACAATCAGCATGCAGACAAGCACAACGCCGATCGTCGCCGCCAGCAACCAGAAGCAGGCCCGGAGCATGTCGAACTGGCGCACGGCTGGGCGAGCTCACGGCGGTATTTCGTTCGTCGGCAGGCCAACCCAGGCGGTGAATTGCAGATCGCGGACAGCGCGCTCTAGCAGCCTCACGCGAGCCTCTAGCGCCTCGATCGCCGCCGGATCGGCGAGCAGCCTCGGCGCGCCCGCAACGCCAGCATAGAGACGCGGCGTGGCGGGCGTCATGTCAATGGCAGGCTCACCGTCAGATAGGGCGGTCGGTGGTCCAGTGCCCCGGCGCAGTTGGATCGTCGCCATCGTTCAGCTTTCCATAACAGTTATCAGAATGAGCCGCCGTCTACGATATCGACCGAGAGGGGCGACGCTGCGGTGCCCAGGCCAAACAGCGAGCCATCAGTGGCGACCTCAATCAGTGACCTGGCAACTATTTGGCTCAGCGCGTCCTGCACGTTGGTGGCGGTGAGGGGTGGAATGGTGGTGATGTTGACGTTCGATGCTGTCAGGACCGCGCCGCCGACCTCGACCACGACCCACGCAGGGGTCGCGTCACAGATCAGCCAGTCGCCTCGGGTGTATGTCCCAGAGGGTGGCGTCGGTGCCACCGGCCCGACTGGTGGGCCGCCGCTCGTGCAGATGAGATACCAGCCGCGCCGCGCCGCCGTGGCCGGGGGCAGGTCGCCCTGCGGGATAGGGTTGATCGGGTTCGGCGACGGCGTAACGGTATTGGTGGCGACGTCATAGGTGCCACCGAACACCAGGTTGCCGGTGAGGTTGGCGATGGCGTTGTTTAGCTCATTGATGGCAGGCACGACGGTCTTCGCAGTGGTCTGTAGTGCTGCCACGTCAGCACCCATCGGACCGCGCAGGCCGAGCGAGGTGATCGGAAAGATTGGGTCGGCACCTGCGGCGATCTGAGCGCCGGAAGCGACTGCCATACCCAGGGCCGATCCCACCAGGGTGAGCGCGCTGCCAGCCGGGACGTTGACCGCACCGCGCAAGGCAGCAGTTGCGATGATGACACTCAGCGGGACAGCATCGCCGTCGCCGGTCATGGTCGCATCGTGGTTGACTGCAACGATCCCGCCGCCTGGTGGCGTCTGCGGGCCGAACCGGAGATTCCCAGCGCCGTCAGTGATCAGCACATTGTCTGCCACGCCTCCGGTGACCCGCAGCGTCGTGGTGCTGAAAGTCTTGGCGCCAGTGACAGTTTGGGCGCCGGCGACCTCGACCTGGCGGGCACTGTCCACCAGCGGAATAAGCGCGGTCCCCGTGTCGATCCATAAAGAGTTCGGACCGCTGCCGGTAAAGCCTGGCAAGTTGAAAAACGGCTCGCCCTCGTTGAGCGTGGCAGGTGGAGCGACTTGCCCACCAGTGACGTGGCGGCGCAGTTGGATCGTTGCCATTTAGAACGTTCCTCCATCAATCCGTTGTGTCGCCGTGAACACGATCGGCCCGCTCATCGCGCCGCCTGCCAGGTCCAGCTTAGTGATCTGTAGTGCCTCGATCTCGTCCACCGCTGCTTGGAAATTCTGCCGCACCGAGGCAGTGGTCGGCGTGCCGAAAACCGGGAAGTTGGGATCGATCGCCGAGACCAGCCTGGCAGATGAGTTGCGCAATATCGGGGTTGGCGGCGGGCGTGAGCTACGCGGCAGCACGTGCACAGGCGGCTGGCGCGGCTGCGGGGCAGATGCCTCGCGCTGCATGAGGGCAAGCGCCTTGCGCACCATAGCTGCGGACACATGGCGCGGCCGGTGGATTATGGGGCGGCGCATATCATCCCGCCACCTCACAAATCATAACGCGGACAACCCAATTGAGATTGGCGCCAGCGATGCCGATCCCCTGCACCAACAGCCCGCCGTTGACGGTATCAGGCGGCATGCTAACCCCTAGAGTGGTGAGCGCGGCATCCGCCCAGTCAGGCGTCTGATTGCCGATCTGCGCGCCGACAATGGCGACTGTCCCAGCTCCGACACCGCGCTTGACCACGCTGACGACATCCCAACCCGCGCTGTTCCCGGTCGTTGTGTCGCGAGCGGTTACCATGCAACGGACCGTCATGGTGCAATTATCTGCTAACGTAACTATATTGAACGGGGTCGGGCCACCCCCATCGCTGGTCAGGTTCTTTAGCTCAGCTCCGACAGTCTGACCGCGTAGCACCAGCTCACCGGCCTGCGCGTCGCCGGTCGAGGCGAAACTACCGCTCGCCCACGCGCCGCGCCCATAGTTGCCACGCGTCATCGCTTGCGATCCGCCTGGCACCCAAGAAAAGGCGCCGTTGGCGGTCGAGGCTTGGCCAGCGGCCACGATGGCATGATCACCCGAGGCGGTATTCTGGTCGCCGCCGATAATTACCGACCAAGGTCCGCTGGCACACTGATCGCTAGCAAAGCGTAATGCCTGGAAGTCGATCGCCTTGACGCCGCGCGGGTCGCCGGCCGCCGCTTCATTGGTGAAAATGTTATCAGGTGCCATAAACACGGTGAATGCGCCTGTCGCAGTGCAGGTGACGACGCCATAGCCTCCGAGCACATCCAATGATCCCCAGTTGCCGGCGAGCGACAAGCCGCCTTGATAGGTATTCCCGACGAGGTCGGCAGTTGAGCCGGTGCCTCCATTGAGCGTGGTCGCCCCGGCGATCACCGACGAGGTTATTTTTAGTGCATAGATGCCGGTGGTTGGCGTGATGGTAAGATTGCCGGAAAGGAAGCAATCGACAATCCGCATCTGGGATATTTCGGTATTGGGGTGGAAGTCTAAGAACTCACCCGGGGTATTGTAAATCACCTCTGCAACGGAAAGATTATAGATCACGCCGGTATTGATGTTGCCGCCGATGCCGGCGTTGCACGCTTCCACGTGGCATCCGCGAAATGAAAAGATCGTCGCGGTGTAACCGCCTCCCGCCATGTTGTCAAAGGTAACCCAGCGTTCCGGACGGTTCTGGCCCTGGTTAAAATGACAGTTGTCGAAGTGGATCGTATTCGGTCCGATCCCAGGGTCGGTCGCGGGGTCAGGTTGACCGCCAGTGATGCGGACATACGCGTTGCAGTCATAGTCGCCGACGCCGTTGCGGCCGAACCGACACTGTGAAAAGCGCAGCTCAGGCCAACTATCAATTTCGACATGCACATCGGTTGCAGCGCCAGAGAAAATTCTGGTCGCCATCGTCGAAAGCCCTGTCACTCCGTTTGCATACCAGCGCCACGGCTTCGCGTGATTGAAGCTCGTCACGTCCTCCACTACGACGTTGTAAGACGATGTGATGAAGACGCCGACCGAACCTGGTGGAGGGGTGCCGCCAGAGCGCAACACGGTAAGGTATTTCAGGCCCTGCGCGAGATTGCCAGTGCCGCCGTCGAGCGTGACGCAGGTCGCCACACCGTTGTCGAAATTGAGCGTTGTGCCGAAGCCGGCAACCGGCGAACCACCGCCGCGCAGGTTGCCGACCAGGATGACGTTACCCTCTAGCACCAACCCATCGCCGAGACGGTAGCCGGTGGGTGTCGCGGGCGCGACGACGGTCTGCAAGCCCAGAGCATTCGCTGACTGGATTGCAGCTCTAAAGGCAGGTTGGTCATCGGCGACATTATCGCCGACTGCGCCGAGGTGGATCACGTTAACCACGAATGCGTCGCGCAGTGCGGAAAGCGCGGCATCGACGTAGCGTTTCGTTGCAGCTTGCAGGTCTGCGTTCGGATCATCTGCCAGCGTCAGCAGGCCGTTGGCTTTCAAGTCGGTATGAACTGTGGTGAGGTTGTTCGCATCGTCCACAGTCAGCCTGGCATCATTATCGGCAGCGAGCATAAAAACGCCGTCGCTGCGCTGGCCAAGCTGCCACCGCTTGTTAAGCACGCCGTTCAGGAACATCGCAAAAACATCGACAGGAGTGCTGGCAGTCATCACCAACGGATAAAACCCATCGGTGTCGATCAGTAGCTGGCCGTGCAGGTCGCCACCGTCCAGCCCGAGCTTGGTCGCTTGTAAATCCTCGATGTCGTCCTTGGCCGCCTGGAAATTGTTACGCACCGACTCAGTGGTCGGGGTGCCGAAAACAGGAAAGCTCGGATCGATCCCCGATACCATCCTCGCGGTCGCATTGCGCACTGCGGAACCTAGCGGCTCGGGTAGCTCAGCGACGAGCACATTGCGCGGTCGATGTGTTACGGTGCGTCCCATGGCTCGCTTGCCCCCCCGTCCCAGATGCTGGCGCCGGCATCCCAGATCGAATGCGTCATCGGCGGTAGACCACCAGTGCCGTAACTAAAAATAACGATCGTCTGCGCCGGGGCGATTGCCAGGATCGCGCATTCAAGTGAGCTGTAACCCCAGGTCGCAAGAAACTCGTTGCAGAATGATCGACACGTCATCCATTCAACGCGCACCGCGTCATCGTGCACTTTGACCAGCCAGGTATGCGGCCAGTCCGGCCCAGTGTTCAGGAACGCGTTACAGCCCGACCAGGTGCGGAACGGGCGGAATTCGACAACCGATATGTCCCAGCCCAGGGTCGCGGCATAGTCCACGAAGTCTTGCGGCGTGGTCGTGCCACCTGATTGCCGCTTGGCAATAACATCGCGGCGGCGCAAAGCGATCGTCGGTGCCAGCTCACCGACGCATGGCTCAGGCAGGCCGCAATCGGTTTCCCACATCGGCAGGGTTTCAACAGTGGTGCGCGGGTCAGCCTCGGCGAGCAATGCTTGAATGCGGGTGTATGCGTAATGATGCACACCCACTAGGCCCCGCATCAGACACTGCTGGACCGCTGCAGGATCGCGCGCCCAGGCAAACCCTTCCGGCAGCATAGCAGCCGCTTGCGTATCGAAGTCCGCTTTGGTCAGCGCGAGCGCGCCGTGTTCCTGTGCTTCGCTCATCGGTAGTGCAGCGCCCTGGACAGAACGTAGTTGATGTCGCCCACCGTGGGCAGCTCACCCACCTGCAAGATGACGTCGTCGGCTGGTAGATCGATCTTGTGCGTGCGCACGCCCGAGGCGATCGACACGGCTTCCCATATCCAGTTGATCGCAATGGTGCCGCCTGGCACGCCCTCGCGGAACAGCATGTCCGCCAGCTCATCGGCGATAGCCCGCTCAGTGTCCTCGTTGCGTGGCACCAGGTCGCGCACCACGACATCGATCGGCCTGGCCACTGGTGCATACACGAACAGCTCAGCAGTGACCGGGCGCAGCGGTTCGATGTATGCCAGCAGTGCCCTCGCGTCCGCCTCGGTCGGAATGCCGCCAGGATAGGTGTCGTCCATCGCGAAGCGGACCACGACCGTGCCGGTGCCCTGTTCCCGTGGAAATACCCAGGCCCTAGTAACGCCTGGGAATTCCAGTGCCCAGCGGACATAATCGGACTCAGCTCCACCCTGGGGCGGACGTTGGATGCGGTCGAGAATGCGCGACCGCCACGCCTCTTGCTGTTCCTGATCAGTGCCCCCGATCATCAATGCAGGCACCACCGCACCGACGATGCCGCCGATCGAATTGACGGTGTTCAGTTGGGTGCCTGCCACCAGGTTGCCGGCCACACCTGGCAGCTCGGCCCTGATCGGCGCCGAGAGCTGCGGGCCTACTGGCACGCCGACCGCCGTGGTGCGCACTTGGATGCCGGTCTCAGTCGCAAACAATGACCCGGAGGGCAGAGCTGCCGGGCCGCTGGTCGAGGCCAGCAGGGTGCCGGTGGACCGCTGCGCGTCCTTGCGCGGCACTCTCCATTCAGATCCGTGGCGGCCGAGGCCGACGCCGGTCGCAGTGGTGACGTGTATTTGCCGGGCAGCATGGTCGATCGCGTCGAGCTGCTCGTCTGCCAGGCCAGCGGCAGAGATCGCCAGCACGTCGAGGTTGCTTTGCGCCAGCCTGGCATTCGCGCCGGGAAGGTTGGCCTCGATGTCAGCTTGTGCCTGTTCGATCAGCTCAGGCAACGTGCGACGAAAGAAACCATTACCGGCCGGCATCAGATGATGACCCCCGAAATGCGGTCCATGCCCACGAGCTGCCCCCAGGCAAGAGCGAAGCGCCAGCCGACCCTGCTGCCAGGTGGAGAGACGATGACAAGGGTCAATTCCAGCCGCCCGGGGCCGGTCCAGACTGCCGCGATATCAATCCGCGATGCCACGCCCTCGCGGATCATCCATTCAGTCGCTTCCCGCGCATACTGCTCGGCCCTGATGCGGGTCAATTCCGTTTCTTTTTCGCGCGACAGCAGCCAGAGCCGTGAGCCGAGCGGGTATTTTCGATACGCATCTGCCCACCAGCCTCGGCGGCCGCCGCCATCTGGTGGCACGTCGTCGTCGTGCGCCGTGCGATCGGTGCCGAGCGACAGCATGACTGCCGTGGCCAGGTCCTGATCCGAGCGCAGCACGCCAGCAGGCAGCAGCTCGTAATCCCCACGACCGACCGCCTCGCTCCACACCGTGGCAATGTCGACCATCAGGGCGCCAACACGCCGAATTCGATGGGCGGTTCAGATGTCACCCGCGCGCCCCGGAGATTGGTCTCACCTGTCGCGGTGATGGTGGCATCAGTGCCCGCCGTGGCCTCGATAGTTTCGTCAGCCTCAATGATGACCCGCCTGGCCTTGATCACCAGGTCGCCCTCGTTGGTCAGCCGCACGGTCACGTTCTGATCGTTGTAAAGGATGACCTCGCCGCTATTGAGGCCAGCCGGGCGCGATCCACGATCGTTGACTGACACCACGACGCCCTGGTCACGGTTGCCTCCCAGGAACGCCACCAGGGTGTCGCCGCCAGCAGGGGGCACAGATGACAGCCCGTATGTCTGGAACCGTTCCACGCCGTCTGCTACCTCGCCAGCG
>Ga0210383_10000211_pt1 | contig 57033 bp, 41 predicted proteins | sample IncBWC14OmetaG_FD_160072 | JGI IMG/M metagenome (GOLD analysis project Ga0210383, IMG submission 160072) | Forest soil microbial communities from Barre Woods Harvard Forest LTER site, Petersham, Massachusetts, United States - Inc-BW-C-14-O ...
AATCGTCCTTCAGACGCGAGCGCATTCCCTAAATTGTAGCGAGCCGGAAAATAGTTCGGTTGAGCCGCGACCGCGATTTTCAGCGCCACAATGGCATCCGCAGGTTTTCCGGCGGCCAGCAGCGCGCCGCCCAGCGAATTATTGGCGATCGCATCCTGTGGCCGCAACCGCACCGCCGCCTGATAGTGCTCAAGCGCCTCGCCAATCTCTCCCCGCGCCTGCAGCATCGCCGCCAGGTTGTACTGTGCCGCGAAATCATTCGGATCGCGCTCGATGTCATGCCGCGAAAGCGCTTCCTGAATCAGTCGCCGCGCGTCTTTCTGCTCCGCTGGCGTTCCGCGCGGAAGCACCTGCAGCCACAGGTGAGCCATTTCGTCCGTCGTGCGGTTCCCGCCGTGAACGCGTTGCGGCGGATGAAACGGATTCGATGGGTTGGCTTCGCTGTTGTCGTACACATATGCCATCGAAACCACCGAGCCCTTCGGCAGAAATACCGGCTGCACGTAGTAGAAAACAGCCTGCCAACTCAGATTCCAGCTCGGAATCGAAATCAAATCGCGGGAATTTCCATCAGGCAGCTTCGCCGTGGCGCGCAGTTCCTTCCCCAAGTAATGCGCGTGCGGGTAAATCGCCAGCAGGTCCACGTCCGCGGGCACCGTGAACGAATCGCTGACCCGAAAATCGGCCGCGCCCGCCGGAATGTCCAGCGCCGCGTCATTCTGCAATTCCAGCAGCATCGGAAATTTAGTTGCCGGCTGGTTCGTGAAATAAATCCCTATGCTGGGCTCTATCAGTTCGGCCTTCCCGGAAGGCTGCAGATGCGTATTCAAAACGAAATCGTCACCGGGTTCCAGCCTCAGCGCCATGCCCGGCGGCTCTTCGTGCGGCACAGAGCCTGGCTTCCAGAAAAATAGATGACTGTCCGGATCGAACGATTCCGATTCGATTCGTAGTTCCATGCCCGGAAATCCATCTCCAGGATGCTTTTCCTGAGCGCGCGAAGAGTGCTGCCGGTCCACAAGAATATTGGCGTGATGCACCACGCGCTTCTCGCCCGGTCGAATCTCAATCGCTTTGATCCAGCGCGTCCCATCCACCTGCGTCGGAAAAATAAAATTCCAGTAGTTATCCGTGCCGCCGGCCGGGAGCGCATAGGGCTTACGCGCGCGCAGAATCAAATCTGGCTTTCCTAGCTGCCATCCGCTTGTAAATTGTGGCGGAGAAGGAAGCTCCGAGGCGTTTCCTCTCGGTGCACCCTGCTCAACCCACTTCTGAAACAGCGCTATTTGCTTATCCGAAAGCCGCATTTCGCCCTGAAACCGGAACTCTCCCGGTGCCGGCAGCCAGGGCGGCATGATGCGGCGTTGCGTAACCACCGCAATCTGCCTGGAGAATTTCGCGGTGTCTTCGTAGCTGAGCAACGGAAAGGGTCCCGCCTCGCCAGCCCGGTGGCACGGCGAGCAATATTGAAAAACGATCGGCGCGATGTCGCGAGTAAAGGTGACCTGCTGTTGTTCGTCCGCGGAATTCTTGGATGGTAAAGATTCAACGCGCGCCGTCATGCAAACAGAAAGCGCGACAAAGACGATCCCGCCGCAACACCAACCAAGCCGCTTCATGGAGCGCTCGGAAGGAAGCATCCAACGGCCGGCGCCGTCGCCACCGCAACTGGCTTTCCCATACCCGCGGCTTCCACGGCAGAAGAAAGTTCGTGCGTGGTGGGCGCGGGCCGCGATCGTCCGAACTCCGTATACCAATCGTCAATTCGCCCGTGATAAAGAAGCTGTCCACTCGCCGAAAACACCGCGGACTCCGGTGTGACCGTCGCGTTCGCCGCTAGAATCAGCGCTCGCTGCGGATCGCGCAATGCCGTCATTTTGTAGCCGTACTCCTTCAAATGTTTCCGTATCACTTCGGAAGTCTCGGACCCGATGGGATACACCAGGAAAAATTCGGCGCTCTTCCCAAAACGCACACTCATCTCCTGGATCGAAGGCGCATAACGGTTCGAAATTGGGCAATCGGTGCGGACAAACAAGAGAACAACAATTTTCCCGGCAGCCCGTCGAAACGGATCGACGGCATGTCCATCCAAATCCACTACGCCGGTGGCCCGAATTTGTGCTCCACTCGCACCGGCAGTAACGCCAGCCAGCGTCACTAGCAACACGAATCGCAAGCAAATGTGCCGGTATTGCGCGCGTCTTTCGAACATTTCGCGAGTATAGCACCGCCAGATTTGCGCCGGGTCCACCTACGTCCGCTTGACAGATGAGTTAGACTTCCGCGCAACACAATCACAGGGGGAAGAGTGCGAAGTTCGAGGCGTGATTTTCTGCAAGGAGCAGGCAGTTGCGGTGCAGCACTTGTCGCCACGGCCCTCTCGCTTCATACTCTGATTGCCGGTGATGACGAAAACTCTCTCGCATCGCGGCTCGCCCAGGATCCGCTTCGCCCTCAATTTCATCTTCTTCCCGCGCGCAACTGGATGAACGATCCCAACGGACCAATTTTCTGGGACTGTCGATACCACATGTTCTTCCAATACAATCCGGGCGCCGCGGTCTGGGGAGATATGCATTGGGCGCACGCCGTAAGTCCAGACATGCTGCACTGGAAACATTTGCCCGTTGCGCTCGCCCCCACGCCCGATGGCCCGGATCAGCAGGGTTGCTTCTCCGGTAGCGCCGTGAAGGATGGCGGCACCGCCACAATCTTGTATACCGCGGTGAAAACCGTTACCGCGGAGCAAGCTACGCTTCGCGACGGCACGCACAACTTCTTGGAAACGCAGTGCCTCGCCACCAGCGCCGATCCACTGCTCAGGACGTGGAACAAGCTTCCTACTCCTGTCCTTCTCCCACCACGCGACCCCAAAATCACGGGCTTCCGCGATCCGTGCTTGTGGCGCGACGGCGGTGCCTGGTACATGGGCGTCGGTTCTGGACAGCGTGGCGAAGGCGGGCGAGTTTTGCTGTATCGCTCAACCGATCTGCGCAAATGGGAGTATCTGCATCCGCTCGCCAGCGGAAAAGGGAACGGCAAGCACACCGAAGATTTTGTGGACTCCGGCGAAATGTGGGAATGCCCCGACTTCTTCCCACTCGGCCACAAATATGTCTTGCTCTATTCCACCGAACGAAAAGTGTATTGGGATGTCGGTGATTTCGATCGCAAAGATCTGCTGTTTCATTCCGAAAAGCGCGGCTATTTGGACTCTGGCGCGTTCTACGCCCCGAAAAGCCAGTTGGACGCAGAGGACCGCCATATCCTGTGGGGCTGGATTCCAGAAACACGCCCTCAGGCCGAATTCGGTGCCGCGGGGTGGGCCGGCTGTATGTCGCTTCCTCGGGTTCTTTCCGTAAACAACGAGAACAAATTGGAAATGAACTTTCTGCCCGCACTTTCGGAATTGCGCCAGGAGGGAATCTCGTTAACCGGAAAAACACAAACTAAGGCCCAGCGCGACGAAGCGCTTCGGAAATTCACTCTGCCAGATACTTCCGCTGAGTGCCAAATCGAATTCCGTCGCAAGAAATTCGACCTCACGTTCGCGGCCGCGAACGGACCCTGGCTTACTGTCTCGTTCGATCCATCCAAAACCGGCCAGGAGTTGCAGTTCGGCACACAGACCATCAGCGTCCCCGCGACAGAAAACCCAAACCACCGCCTCCACTTTTTCCTCGACGCCTCCGTTATCGAGTGCCTCGTGGACGACACCATTGCATTAACCACGCGCATCTACACATTTCAGAAAGGTATTCTCCGGGTAGTCGTGCGCGAGACAGATCCGAACGACACACTATCGTCCTTGCAAATCTGGAACGTCAAACCAATTTCCAGGGATCGGCTCACCTCTTGAAGTACCACACCAAAAACATTTGCTTGCGGCCTGACAAGAAAACATTTCCCGTGAGCCCGGCCGTCATGTTTCACTCGTACGGAGGAAGGAAGCCATGCCGAAGTTAAGATTGCTTTTTTGGATGGTGCTGGCCCTGCTCATGTCCTTCGATTCTCCAATTCTCGCTTCGCCACAAAAACTAGCTCCCACGACTGCGCTACATCCCGGCCCCGCGGTGCAAGACGGCTTGAAGCCTATTCTCAATTACATCTCGGCGGGCTGGACCACCCTAACCAGGTCCATGGATGACTGCTCCACGATTGTGGACTCCAAGCTCGCCACCAAGTCGATTCTTTACGTTCCCGCCGATTTCCCCATCTCCGACAAACTGCATGCCTTGGAACTACGCTGCAACATCGACGTGAAACCGTTGCCAAAGGTCATCCACAAACTCGGCGAAATCGATCCCAACACCTTTAGCCCGCATGGATTGCTGTATCTCGAACATCCCTACGTCGTTCCTGGCGGACGTTTTAACGAGATGTACGGTTGGGACAGTTATTTCATCATCCGCGGATTGCTGCGCGCCGGCAAAGTCGAACTGGCAAAGGGTATGGTCGAAAATTTCTTTTTCGAAATCGAACACTACGGCGCGGTGCTGAATGCTAATCGCACCTACTATCTCAGCCGCTCGCAGCCGCCCTTTCTCACCTCCATGATTATCGGTGTCTACGAAGCAGAAAAAGCGCAAGGTCACGAAGACCGCGCGTGGTTGGAGCGCGCCTATGGCTACGCCGTCCGCGATCACGCCCTGTGGATCAACGATCCGCATCCCGCGGGAGACACCGGACTCTCTCGCTATTTTGATTTCGGCGCCGGGCCGGCGCCCGAGAGTCTCAAGGACGAAACCGACCACTACCAGAAAGTCGCGGAATATTTCCTGCAGCATCCGGAGCTCGGCGACCGTCTTCTGGTGGACACCAATTCTCCAGAGGCCCACGAATCGGCCGTCGGGCCGCGTTTTGCCATGCAACTCTGCAATGTTCCGATGACCATGAAGAAGGTCAACTGTGATTCGGTGAAGGATCTATCCCTGAGCCGCGAGTATTTCAAGGGTGATCGTTCGATGCGCGAATCGGGCTTCGATATTTCCTTTCGCTTTTCCGCATTCGGCGCGGACACCCATCATTTCGCGCCCGCCTGCCTGAACAGCTTGCTTTACAAGGCGGAAAAAGATCTGGAAGTGATGAGCACTCTGTTGGGTCGCCCGCAGGAAGCCGAAGACTGGAAGAAGCAAGCGGCCGCGCGTCAAAAGGCGCTTGTGGATTGGATGTGGGACGCGCAACTCGGCGAATTCTTCGACTACAACTTCGTCACCAAGAAACGCTCCGCTTACGAATACGCGTCCACCTTCTATCCCCTCTGGTCCGGGCTGGCCACTAAGGAACAAGCCGAAGCCGTCGTAAAAAGTTTGCCGCACTTCGAAAGGCCCGGCGGTTTTATGACCAGCCCGTACGAGACCGGCGCGCAATGGGACGCGCCCTATGCCTGGGCTCCCGTGCAGTTTATTGTCGTGGAGGGACTCCGTCGTTACGGCTACAACGCACAAGCCGACCGGCTTTCCTACGAATTTCTAAGTACGGTTGCGGAAAACTTTCGCCGCGACGGCACCATCCGCGAAAAATACAACGCCGTGAATCGCACCACGGAATCCGCCACCACCAGTGGGTATACCATCAACGTCGTCGGCTTCGGCTGGACCAACGCTGCATTCCTGGAATTTCTCCATCAATTGCCAAAGGCAGACGTGGAGCGTCTCGCTGCCGAACAGCCCGCTACCAAATAATCTGTCGCCTTGCAGTCGCCTACTGCGGTTTCGCGGAATCGTGCATCTGCAATTGCTCCGCCTGTTTCAATTCCCGCTCCGCATCTTCTGCCCGTCCCAATTCCCGGTACGCTTGTCCCAGCAGGTGATGCGGCATCGCGTTGTTTGGATCCATACTGATAGCCTTCTGCAGCGCGCGCACCGCAAGCTCCGTCTCGCCTTTTTTCTCGAGAACCTTTCCCATCAGGATGAACGGCCCCGTCGAAGTCGCGTCCAGCCAAATCGAACGCTGCAATAAACGCTCGGCGTCATCGAATCTCTCCGTGCGCAAATAAGCATCCGCCAGTTTGTAGTACACCGCAGCATACCCAGGGTTGATGGCCAATTCCTTTTCCAGTTCCACAGTCGCTTCGGGAATCTTTGACTGGTACAAATACAATTCGCCCAGAAGAAAGTGCGCCATCGGCAGTTTCGGGTCCAGGGCGCTCGCTTTCCGCGCGTATTCCTCCGCGATGGGGCCAAAATCCAGCCGCAGCAGCATGCGGGCGCAAAATAAATAGGCAGCCGCTGAATCCGCCGGCACTTGAAACATCTTCGCGAATGCGCTCCGTGCCTCCGGATATTTTTTCGTTTGGATGTACGCTACGCCAAGAATGTAGGAGGCATCCACATTCGCTTCCGGATACCAGCCCTGCACCCTTTCAAGATAAGGAATGGCTTCGCCCGGCTTGCCCGCCAAATATAGCGAGAGGCCGGTAAGCTGCACTGCTTCTTGATCCTTGGGATCTTCTCGCTGCGCCTCCTGAAGCTTCTTCACTGCATTTGGGTAATCGGCTTTTTTGTAATATGCGACGCCCAATTCATGCGCCAGACCCGCGGGTGGCGGATTCTCTCGCCGCAAACTTTCCAATTCCGCGATGGCTTCGTTGTACTTGCCGAGCTGCAATAATTTGCGCGCGTTGTCGAAGTTCCCCACCGCAGGTTTCGAACTGCTTTCTGCGGGCGTGCCCCCTCCTTGCGTTTGCGCAGAGGCCGAAGCCGCCGCAAGTGAATTACCTAACGCAGCGCCCAGCAACAAAACTGCTGGCACCATGCGGCCAATCTTCATCGCAGCCATCCTTCCAACAACTCTTGCGATTTAAGCACAGTTTTTCCGCGAATGTGCGCGACACGCCTGGGATCGACCTTCCTGCATTGCGCGGGTGAACCGCACTCGCGGTAAACTCGCGAGGTGCGCTTCGGAAACTCTCTGAAACCCAAAGTTACATCCTCCGCTGGCTCTTCGCGCACTCGCGATCGCTCCGCGTTTCGTTTCCCCAACCACTTTCTACCGCTATTTCTCGTCGTCATGTGCCAGTTCACAGGTGTTACTGTCGTTGCGCAAAACAGCTCTTCTGCGGCACCCCCCAAATCCGTTGCCTATTTCACCGACGAAGCCCAGAAAGCCGGTCTCGCTGCAAAAATCGTTTTCGGCGGAGTCGACACCAAAAAATACATCATCGAGACCACTGGCACCGGCGTCGCCATATTCGATTACGACAACGATGGCTGGCCGGATATTTTCATCGTCAATGGAACTACCCTCGATCCGCTGAAACCGTCCAGCGCGCCGACCAGCCACCTGTACCACAACAATCACGATGGCACCTTCACCGACGTGACCGAAAAAGCCGGCCTGCTTCATTCCGGTTGGGGCCAGGGCGTGTGCGTCGGCGATTACGACAACGATGGCTTCGACGATCTTTACGTCACCTACTACGGAAACAATATTCTTTATCACAACAACGGCAACGGTACGTTCAGCAACGTTAGCGCAAAATCCGGCGTAGCCGGCACCGGCAAGGCTTGGGGCACCGGTTGCGCGTTTGTCGATTACGACCGCGACGGCAAACTCGATCTATTCGTCGCAACCTATGTGGACTTCGACCTCAGCAACGCGCCAAAGCCCGGCGAACGCGCCGATTGCCTCTGGAAGGGTGTGCCGGTCATGTGCGGTCCGCGTGGTTTGCCTTGGGGAACGAATCTCCTCTATCACAATCGCGGCGACGGCACGTTTGAAGACGTCACAAAAAAATCTCGCGTTGACCAAACCAACGGCCATTACGCTTTCAGTGTCTCCACGCTGGATTTCGATGAAGACGGCTGGCCGGACATTTACGTCGCCTGCGACAGCACCCCCAGCGTCCTCTACCACAACAATCGCGATGGCACCTTCACTGACGTCGCGGTTCTCGCGGGTGCCGCCTTCAACGAAGACGGAAAGGAACAAGCCGGCATGGGTTCCACCGTCGCGGATTTCAATGGCGATGGCCACCTGGATATTTTCAAAACGAATTTCTCCGACGACACTTCCACGCTCTACCGCAACAACGGCGACGGCACGTTTGACGATGTCACCTTCAAAGCGGGCCTCGGCTTGCACACCCAATATCTCGGCTGGGGCACGATGTTTTTCGATTTTGACAACGATGGCTGGCCCGACCTTTTTCTCGTTAACGGCCACGTCTACCCTGAAGTCGATCGCCAGCATCTCGGCAGCGATTACGAAGAGCCGCGCATTCTGTATCACAATCTAGGAAATGGCAGATTCGACGATATTTCCGCCACCGCCGGGCCCGGCATCATCATGCACAGTTCCGCGCGCGGCCTCGCGATTGGCGATCTATGGAATGACGGCAAACTTTCCGCGGTGATCAGCAATATGAATGCGGCGCCTAGTCTTCTCGTCAACCAGGTTCGGGCTCCCAATCATTGGATCGCCGTCAAAACGGAGGGCGCCAAGTCCAATCGCGACGGCATCGGCGCGCGCATTCGCGTAAAAACGGATGCTCGCATCCTCGTCGACGAAGTGCGCAGCGGCTCCAGCTACGATTCCAACAGCGACCGCCGCGTCCATTTCGGCCTGGGTACATCAGGAAAGGTGTCTTGGATAGAAATTCGCTGGCCCAGCGGTTTAACCGAACTTTTCGAAAACCCCCCAATCGATCAAATCGTGACGCTAAAAGAAGGCACGGGCAAACCCGCCACTGCCAAGGCCAACTAGAAAGTCTGCGTACAGGCGCAGCACTCCTTTACCCTCATCTTCGAAGGGGCGACCCAGCTCGGCGCGATCTCAAGTTCCGTGAATCGTTCACCGCGTGAGCCGAAAAACACTGGAATCACGAAACAACCTATTTCGCGAAAAGTGTTTTGACCGTGGCCACGCCAACGTACTTGTCCGCGGCACCGTAGTACAACAAATAGCCGTCTTTCTCTGGAACGAAACCCTCAACGAAAACGACACTCGGCACTTGCCCAACTTTTTCCCATTCCAGTTCCGGTGCGAAAACGGGTTCCTCTGAACGATAGAGAACTCTGCGCGGATCACTTGGATCAAACACTGCGATCCCTGTCCGGTACACCAACTTCTCGTCGGCGCCGTTATAGATCAAAACAATCCCGTCAGGAGTCAGAATCGGCGGAGGCCCCGGTTCCGCGACACGCGAATCAAATTGTCCCGGTCGCACCGGCAACACCGGGGTCAGCGTTTCTTCCGTCCAATGAACTAAATCCTTCGAAGACGAAAGTCCCATTTGGTCCTTGCCGTCGGCACTCGTTCCCAGCCAGTACATCCAATACTTCCCTTGAATTTTCCCGCTGAGAATTGCTCCGGACTTTGTCCACCGTGTATTCCAGTTTCCCTTGTATGCGGGAAGAAGAATTCCCTTCCGCTCCCAATGAATTAAGTCTCGAGAAGTCGCCAGGCAAAGCTGCGCATCCTGCTTGTTGTAGGCGGTGTACGTCAGGTAGTAGACACCGTCGATCTCGATCAGACGTGGATCTTCCACCCCGCCATTTCTTTCATACTCGGTTTCCTCGGAGAAGACAGCTTCGGGCCGCCGCACAAAATGAATCCCATCAGAACTTTCCGCGTAACCCAGGCGGGAAGTTCCGGCGGCATCTTGGGCCCTGTAGAGTAGTGCGATTTTCCCATCGCGCCGGATGGTCGCCGGATTGAATGTTCCTGCGGACTCCCAGCCCATTCCTTCCGGAGAGAGAATGGGCGCGTTCCAAAGGCGGTGCCATGTCGCGGGTCCCTCTCTCAAAAACGCCGCTGAGCAAGGAATCAGCAGGACCGCGACCCAAAAGCCTCTGGTTCTCAGACAGAACTGCCGAAGTGCAATACGCACAGCCTAACGCCCCTAGAAAGGGAACTGTACTGCCTCATTTCCTTCTTGTTTCCGCCCCAAACGAAACTACCCGCACAATCCCTTCGCCTTCCTTCACAAAAATCAACTGATTCGCCTTCACATCCTTCAAGGCATCCACCACGCCGCTTGGCCAGCGAATCTCCAGCAAATCCACTTTCTCCGCCTTGCCCAATCCAAAATGCAGCCGCAAATCATTCTGGGAAAAATATCCCCCGCCGCTGCGCACTTCGTCGATCTGCGAATGCGGCTTGGTCTCGCCGGCCACTTGCGTCACGCACCGCAACCGCGCGCCAATCCCGCTGCGATTTGATTTCACGCCAATGGTCCGCACTTTAATCCAGTTGTTGGTCAGCGAACTATCGCAACGAATCAGCTGCAGCGCTTCATTCACGCAGTTCACCACAAAATCGATATCCCCGTCGTTGTCAAAATCCCCAAACGCGCAGCCCCGCGAAGCCGATGGCGCCGAAATCCCTGGGCCCACCGCCTCCGAAATATCCTCAAACTTCCCATTCCGCAAATTCCGATAAAGCAATTTTCGTTGCGCGTATCCCGCCTCAGTACGAAGTTGCTCCACTTCCGGGTACACATGACCATTGCAAATCAAAATGTCCGGCCAGCCATCGTTGTCAAAATCGAAAAAGCCGCAGCCCCAACCCAGGTACTGCGTATGCTTGCCAAGCCCCCCGGTGAACGTCGCGTCCTCAAACGTTCCACCGCCCAGATTGTGATATAGCGAAGGCGTGTCCCCTGCGAAGTTCGTCTTCACGATGTCCAGGTTTCCGTCCAGATCGTAGTCCCCGGCGGAAACCCCCATCCCCGCTTGCGGTTTGCCGTCGGCACTCAACGCGCAACCCGCCTCCAGCGCCACATCCCTGAACTTTCCATTTTTCTGATTCTCATAAAGCGCGCTGGCCGTCGAGTCGTTTGCCACGTAAATATCCGGCCAGCCATTGTTGTTGAAGTCGCCGGTCAATACGCCCAATCCGTACGTTCCATTCGCTTGCAGAATTCCAGCGGTTTCCGACGCATCCGTAAAGGTTCCATCCCCGTTGTTGTGAAACAAAATGTTTTTCCCGCCATTCAATCCCGGCGGCCCGCACGCCACCATCACGCCTTTATACAAACACGGCCCAGACTCCGGCACCGGAGCGGTCGCTAAATCCAGATCAATGTAATTCGCTACAAACAAATCCAGCTTGCCGTCGCGGTCGTAATCCACAAACGCGCACCCGGAGTTCCAGCGTTTCCCACTCCCCCCGACCCCAGCCTTCTCCGTTACATCCGTAAACGTCCCATCGCCATTGTTGTGATACAAAACATTTTTCCCAAAGTACGCAACGAACAAATCTTCAAAGCCATCGTTGTCGTAATCACCGATGCACACACCCTGTCCCCAACCGCTATGTACCAGCCCGGCCTTCTCGGTCACATCGGTAAACGTTCCGTCGCGATTGTTCTTGAACAGCCGGTTGGTAGGCAAATGCCCCGCCGGGAATCCCTCCAGCCGTGTCCCATTCACCAAGAAAATATCCAGCCAGCCGTCGTTGTCGTAGTCATAAAACGCCGCGCCGCAACCGGTAGTCTCCAGCAAATATTTATTCTTGTGCTCACCGCCGAAAATCGTCGTGGCCTTCAATCCCGATTCTTTTGCGACATCCACGAAGTTCACGCCAATCGGCGCTTTGTTGGCATTGTCCTGCCCTGCAAATGTCGCGGCAACTCGCGGCTGGACCAGCGAAAACACTCGTTCAAGCGGGAGAACCACGGCAGATCTACTGAGGGATTCTAGAAACTTTCGGCGTGTGGACCCCAAAGGGCGATACCTTCCCGGCTTCGGCTTGTGCTAGACTCCCCGCCGATCTTTTATGATAACCGACTTGCTCCCAGGCAAGCGGCGGTCGGAACGCCCGCGATGCAGAAAATGCACGATTCACGTTCAACACGCTTGGCTTTGGCCGATCCCGGTGTGAACCAAAATATTCTTAAGTTTCGAATCGCAGTGTCGCTCTTTCTTCTGCTGGTCTCCCTCTCAGTTTTCAATCCACGCGCGCGAGCTGCCTCCGGCGACACAAAGAAAACGCTGGAACTGACTCGTCCCGTCCGCACTTGGGAATTTCTTTGCGCCGTCGGCCAGCGCGCTGGAATTTTTGGCAACGAATCCGGCCGCGTGGAAGCGTGGGTCTACCCACTCAAACTCTTTCGAGATTTCTCTCTGGTCTTTCACACCACCAGCCGCGATTGGAACGCCGCCGATCTGGTCCGCACGGTGAGCGTCCGCCCCGAATCCACCACTCTGGTCTACGTAGGCGACACCTTCCGCGTACAGGAGACATTCTTCGTGCCCACCGGCGAGCCGGGCGCGCTCATCAGGTTCGATATCGAAACCGAGCAACGCTTGGAAATCGAAGCCTCTTTCGTCCGCGACTTTCAATTGGAATGGCCCGCCGCGCTCGGCGCCACATTCTCGTCGTGGGATCCTCAACTTCACGCGTTCACGTTCGGCGAAGAGCAGAAGCGCTATGCCGCTCTGGTCGGCTCACCCACCGGTATCCTCGCCGCCGAAGAATATGAAACGGACTTTGCCAATTCGTCCCGCAGCTCCTTGCGCCTGGGCGCCACAAGCAAAGGCATAGACACCAAGCTCATTGTGATTTCAGCCGCTGTAAATGGCTCGGCGGAAGCCGCCAAGACGTATGCCAAATTGACGCAACATGCAGCCGAGCTAGAAAAAGAATCCGCAGCCTACTACGCAGAGTACCTGCAACGCACCGTGCAACTCGATCTGCCCGACGCCGATTTGCAACAAGCCTACGATTGGTCGCGCATCAGCGTCCTGCAAGGCCTCGTCACGAATCCTTTCCTCGGTAAAGGTCTTGTCGCCGGCTACCGCACTTCGGGTGCCACCGCGCGCCCCGGTTTCGCGTGGTTTTTTGGACGTGATTCGCTGTGGACATCCTTCGCCCTGAACAGCGCCGGTGATTTCGCGACCACCCGCGACGCACTCAAATTTCTGATTCAGTTCCAGCGTGAAGACGGAAAAATTCCCCACGAAATTGCCCAGACCGCCAGCCTCGTCAACTGGTTTAAGGATTATCCCTACGGTTTCGCTTCCGCGGACGCAACTCCGGTTTTCATCATCGCCATCGAAGATTACGTGCGCACCAGCGGCGACGCATCCTTCGCAAAAGACAACTGGGCGAGCTTGTGGAAGGCATACCAATTCCTGCAATCCACGCGTGACGAGCTCGGCTATGCGCGAAATTTCGGCATTGGTCACGGTTGGGTGGAAGGTGGCCCGCTCCTTCCTATCAAGACCGAGCTGTATCAAAGCGCTCTTGGCTTGGAAGCATTGCATTCACTCTCGGAGCTAGCCAAGGTCGCTGGAAAAGAAACCGAAGCACAATCTCTTGCCGCCGATTTTGAAAAGTACAAATCCACGCTCGATGCTTTCTGGTCTCCGGAAAAGAAAGTCTATTCCTTCGCGCTCGACCAGAACGCAAAACGCGTCGAAGAAGCCAGCGTGCTGGCTACCGTGCCGATGTGGTTTGGTCTTTTGGATGACGCGAAAGCGCGAGACACCATCGGTCAACTAGCCTCCCGCGATCACGCAACCGATTGGGGTGTGCGCATCATTTCCAATCGTTCTCCACTCTTCAGCGCGGGCGGCTATCACTTTGGTTCCGTTTGGCCGTTGTTCACCGGCTGGGCTTCCGTCGGCGAATATCACTATCATCAGGCGCAACCAGCACTTCAGGCGCTTCGTGCTAACGCGCTCCTCGCTCTCAACGGTTCTCCCGGTCACGTCACCGAAGTTCTTTCCGGCACGTTTTACCAGGGACTCTCCACCAGTTCTCCGCACCAGATTTGGTCCGCGGCGATGGTCGTCAGCCCGATGCTTCGCGGAATGCTGGGGCTGCACACAGACGCTTTCTCGCACACTATCACGCTCGTCCCAACTCTTCCCGCGGACTGGAACTCGTTTAGCATTCGAAATTTGCGTGCCGGCGATACGTCATTGGACACAACCTTCCACCGCTCCGCCACCGAAATGCAATTGGAAATCAAGCGCAGCGGGACCGGCGAATGCTTCGTGGAATTTCAGCCTGCGCTGAGCCTACGAGCCGAGGTTCTCTCCGTCGAACTCAACGGCCGGCCGCTCCCCTTCCGATTGGAAAAAAATGCAACCGACCAGCACCTGATCACGCGCTTCGCCGTCTCCGCTGGTCCCACCATGCTTCGCATTCGCCTGCGAAACGATTTTGGGACTGTCTACGCCTCCTCGCTGCCACCGCTGGGACAAACCAGCGAGGGCCTGCGCATTCTCTCCGAGTCCTGGTCCGCTTCCAGAGACACCCTGACCATGGAACTCGAAGGCATTCCCGGTTCCAGCTATGACCTTTCCTATTTTCGTGGCGACGAACTTACCTCTGTCGATGGCGGCTCGCTAGCCAAAACAAATGCTGCCGACGGACATATCGGCGTCGAGATTCCGCAAAAGGATACAGACACCTCCGCCAAAACAAAATTGGTTTTGCACTTCGCAGGAAAATCAGGCTCAAACAAGAAGTCGCCTTGAAAGAGAATCTTTTTACGGCCGACAGGGGAAATAGGATGCGTAAAGCAATCGTTGCCTTAACTAGTCTTCTTTTTTCGTTGTTACTATTTGCCTCTCCAGGATTCGCACAGAAAAAAGACGTCGACGCCGACGGCCACGCTTGGTGGCAGCATGCCGTTTTCTACGAGGTCTATCCGCGCAGCTTCGCCGACAGCAACAACGACGGCATTGGCGACCTCAACGGCATCACCTCCAAGCTCGACTACCTGCACGATCTGGGCATCGACGCCATCTGGATCACGCCGTGCTTTCCCTCGCCACAAGTCGATTTCGGCTACGACGTTTCCGACTACGACGCCATCGATCCCATGTACGGCACACTCGCCGATTTCGACCGTCTCGTCGCCGAAGCTAAAAAACGGAACATCCGCGTAATTCTCGATTTTGTTGTCAACCACACTTCTGACCAGCATCCCTGGTTCGTCGATTCCAAGTCCTCCAAAAACGCAGAACACCGCGACTGGTACATCTGGCGCGATGGCAAAGGACCAGGCCAGCCGCCGAACAACTGGCAATCCACCTTCGGGCTTTCCGCGTGGAAGTTCGATCCCACCACCAGCCAGTATTACTACCACTATTTTTATCCCGAACAGCCCGATCTGAACTGGCGCAATCCCGCCGTGGAAAAGGCCATGTTCGATGTAACGCGTTTCTGGTACAAACGCGGCGTCGCCGGCTTCCGCCTGGATGCCGTGGACACCATGTACGAAGACTTCAAACTTACTGACAATCCCTCGCTTCCGGGCACCAACAAATTTGGCGGCCCCAATACCGTGGAGAAATACAACAAGAAGCTGCCGGAAATGCACAGTGCGCTTCAACGCCTGCGCGGTGTTGCCGATGAGTATGACGCTGTGCTGATCGGCGAAACCTGGACCCATGACGTCACCGAGCTGAAGGCCTATTACGGTGAACACAACAATGAATTGCACATGCCCATGGATCTTATGCTCACCCACCTTCCGCTCTCTGCGCCGGTCCTTCGCGAGCATATCGCCGGTGTCGATGCTTCCGGTGGCTGGCCCACCTACGTCATCACCAATCACGATATAGTCCGCTCCTACACCCGCTACAGCGATGGCACGCACAACGATGACATCGCCAAGTTAATGGCCGGCTTCTATCTCACTTTGCGCGGAACCGCCATCATGTATTACGGCGAAGAAATCGGCATGCAGAACAACACGCCGACCAGGAAGGAAGACGTAAAAGATCCGATTGGAGTTTTAGGTTGGCCAAAAGAGAAGGGCCGCGATGGGGAACGCACTCCGATGCAGTGGAGCGCCGGCCCGAATGCAGGCTTTACCAAAGGCACTCCGTGGCTGCCCGTTCCAGCTTCCGCGCAGACGCACAATGTCGAAGTCGAGCGCAAAGATCCCAACTCCGTGCTCAGCTTCTACCGGCACCTGCTGCTGGTTCGTAAGGAAGAGCCCGCGTTGCGCGAGGGGAAATACATTGCGCTGAACGGCTCGGACCCGAACGTCTTGTCCTATCTGCGGCAATACAACAACGACACCGTCCTCGTTATCCTGAATATCTCAGCCACCAAACAGCAGCCGGCCTTCGACCTATCCAAGCAGGGCATCGCCCACGCGCAAGCCAACACCATCCTCGCAAACGGCGCATCCACCTCAACAGACACTTTCAAGACCGTCACTCTGGAACCATATGGCGTCTACATCGCCAAACTAACCCCAAAATAACTTGCCCCAAATCATCCCTGTAGGGGCGGCTTTACGCCGCCATCTTGGTTTTCTTGCTCTTGCGGGGACCCGTCACCGTACCAATCTTTCTTCTCGTCGCGCCATCCTCACGCAATTCCCAACTTCTTCTGCAACTGCTCCAGCGATTCTCCCTTGGTCTCCGGATAAAAGAACAACACCACAAAAAACTGCAACACCATCATCGCCGCGAAAAACACAAACGGATAGCCTCCGGACTTCGCCGCCATCACCGGAAAAACCAGTGAAATAATGCCGTTCATCAGCCAATGCGAGAAGCTGCCCAGACTCTGCCCCTTGGCCCGCACCCGATTCGGAAACACCTCGCCGATGTAAACCCAAATAACGGCGCCCTGCGAAAACGCAAAAAACGCAATGTAGCCCACCAGCAGCCAAACCAGAAGCTCTTCATGCTGATGCGTCAAGAAAATCTCCGCCACGCCGGCTAGACACAGTGCCGTGCCCACCGCCCCGATCAGCAGCAGCTTTTTGCGTCCCACACGATCGATCAGAGTCATCGCCAGCATCGTAAACGCCAGATTCGTCGCGCCGATGGCCACCGCCTGCAGGTCTGACGAAACCTTGTTGAATCCCGCGCGCGCGAAAATGTCGTTCAGGTAATACAGAATTGCGTTGATCCCGGAGAGCTGATTGAACAACCCGATCGTAATCGCCAGAAAAATCGGCAATCGGTACTTATGCGAGAAAAACGATTCATCGGTCCCGTGCTCGGTGTCGATGGATTCCACGATTTCCTTCAGTTCCTGCTCGTAGTTTTCCTCGCCGATCAGCTGGAGAACTTGTCGCGCTTCGTCGATCCTCCCCTTTTTCGCCAGCCACCGCGGACTGCGCGGTATCGTGAACAACATTAATAGAAATCCGGCCGCGGGAATCGCCGCTACGCCAAGCTTCCACCGCCACTCTGCTGCTCCCAGCCCAAACGAACCCACAACGTAATTCGAAAAATAAGCCGCCAGAATTCCGAATACCACGTTGAACTGAAAAAACCCCACCAGACGGCCGCGCCATTTTGCTGGCGCAATTTCCGCAATGTACATGGGCCCGAGCACTGAGGAACCGCCAATGGCCAGCCCGCCAATCACCCGGAAGCACACCAGGGCGGTCCAGTTCCAGGCAACCGCGCATCCCAACGCGGAAACCAAATACAAAATCGCCATTACCCGCAGGCTGTCACGCCTCCCGAATTTATCGCCTGGAATTCCCGCAAGCATTGCTCCGAAAATCGTCCCGACCAAAGCGCTGGAAACAGTGACTCCCAGCGTAAACTGAGTCAGCCCGAACGCTTCCGTCAACGCTTGCGTGGTCCCGGCAATAACAGCCGTATCAAACCCAAATAGCAGCCCGCCCAACGCAGCCACCACCGTACTTCGCAACAAATACGAATTAAGCGTCATAGATTCGCGTCGAGTTTAGCGATTCCCCTGAGAACCGTCCCCGCGCCATCTTCGCGGACGAATCTATTGCAGACGCGGCACGCCGCGGGAAAAGTGGCCCGATTGTAGTCGATTTTTGAAAATTGTCCCGGGAAAGTTTGCGAAACTCTTTACTACTCGCCTTGCCTTGTTGTTCAAGTGCTATTCACGCTAGCTTCAACGACTGCTTTTCTTCGGCGAAGCGTTCTAGGGTCTCGCGCAGGCTAACGGCAGAGACAGGCTTCACCAGGAATCCATCCATTCCCGCCTTCAGGCACGCTTCGCGGTCTTCTTCAAAGGCGTTCGCAGTCAGCGCCACGATCGGAATGTGCCTCTCGCTCCCCACTTCTTCTACTCGAATCCGCCGCGTAGCTTCCAGTCCGTCCATTACTGGCATGCGCATGTCCATCAACACCAGATCGAATTCCTCGCGGCGGAGAAAGTCCAACGCCAATGCTCCGTGCATCGCGATGGTCACTGTATGACCCATCTTTTCCAACATGTGTTGAATCAATCGCTGGTTTACCGCGTTGTCTTGGGCAAGCAATACCCGCATTGGCGAATCCGCCGGCGTGGCCGTTGCACTCTGCGCTGTCGCCCCATTTGCTTTGGCGGGAATCAGCAACGCCTCTAAACCGGCCCGCAACGCCTCTCGTCGCGATGGCTTCACGATCCGAATCGCACCTTCGACGGAAGCGGAAGCAGACGTTGCCAATGTATACGCGGGCAGCACATGAATTGCCGGCAGCAACCTTCCTGCGATCCGCCGAGGAGGCGATGATGCGCGCGGCAGGTGCTGCTGGAGGGCAGCCGGATATATTGCTGCTGGCGCCAGCCGCCGGGGGATTTGACGCGGAAATATTGGGGAACCGGCTAAGCGCGCAAGTCCTCCCCGCTCTCCAATTCCAACGTAATTCGCTACTATGTTTGACAGCCCCTGAGTGCCGAAATGCTGAACGGTCTCCGGTGGCGCGTTGCAATCGACGCGTTATTTTCTGATGAGGATCCATGGATTCCGCTGCAAACTCCGCGCCGAAGAAATCTCCCCTAAAGAACCCGTATCTGTACTCCTCGCTCGTGATTGTGGCCGTGATGGCTTACGTCGCTTATGTGCTCGTCACGCGCTACGAATCCAATCGACAGTTCGAACGCCGCACCGTCGAAAAAGCTACTGAGCAGCGCCGCGAAGACGACCGCAAAGCCATCGAGCAGCTTGGAGGTTCCGAACTCAGCATTCATGGCTTGTACTTGTCCCCTGAAACCGTCCACCGCGGAGAGACCGCGCAGCTTTGCTACGATGTCGCCAACGCAAAAACGGTCGCCCTCGATCCGCCCGAAGCCGAAGTCTGGCCCTCCCATTCGCGTTGTGTAAATTTATCGCCAAAAAAGACTACGACCTACACCTTGACCATTGCCGATTCCGCCGGCCATACGGCTTCGCAATCCATCGAGCTCAAGGTCCACTGACCTGCTTTTGCTCCATCGTTAACTTATTGAATCAATAGACTTTAGTGGACGTGCAGCCTCCTCCGCGTTCCTTGCCCTTGTCCCTCCATTTCCTCTCTGTCTATAATGTGTGCGCGGAGTCCGGCACTGTCGGGCTCCGCATAATTTTTCTTTACCGCGGAAAACTTATGTCCGACCCTTTGGCAAAAATTAAGAAAAAGCTCCAAGACGAACTGGACGCTCTCGAGCATGAACTCAACGTCGACCTTCCCAAGGAAATCGCCGTGGCGCGTGCGCATGGTGACCTCTCCGAAAATGCGGAGTACAAATACGCCAAGGAACGTCAGGGTTACGTCAACGCCAAGATCGGCCACCTCAAAAAACGCATGGGTGACCTTGGCATGCTCAACCTCACCAACATTCCCAAGGACCGCGCCGGCTACGGTTCGCGTATCGTCGTGATGGACTTGCAACGCAGCATCGAAGTCGAGTACAAACTGGTTAGCAGTGAAGAAGCGGACGTGGAAAAGGGACTCATCTCCACCACCTCACCCATTGGGCGAGCCTTGCTGAATCGTAAAGTGGGAGATGAAGTGCAGGTTGCAACCCCTGCGGGTCAGAAAGAATTTGAAGTCGTGCGCCTGGCGACCATTCACGAAGACGCCTGATTTCTTCCGCCCAGCCCGCGGAGACAGCTCATGTTCACTTGGGGTGCAGGTCCAAGCCTGGGGCTCTTAACGTGTCTCGGCTATTGTCTTTTCTGCGTGGGCGCTGTTTTTCTGTGGCGTCACCGCCAGGAATTTTATTACTGGATGGATACGGAAGTTGCGCTCCTGCGCCGCAACCTTTCGCGTCACGTTCCCGCGGGCCCCTTCTACGAACCGCGTTTCGAATCCCGTCTCCGCGTGATTCCCGCAACTTTTTTCCGCTCCGCCATCCAACTCCCGCGCCGCCGATTTTCCTGGGGCGCATTCCTCCTTTTCCTGGGCTTCCTCTTCTTCGCCCTCGATTTCTTCATCTAGAACGACGCAGTGTCCGGCATAACCGGGTGCCCCTCACGTCGGGTTTACGTGTGGGTCTTGGGTTCCCCTATTCTCACTCACACTTTCTTCCTTGCTACCTGATTCCTGGTCTCTGATCTGATCCCTCTCCTCGCCTAGACAAACCCTCTCACCCTCTGTAATTCTCTTTCCCTATGCGTCCTTCTCTGATTGTTCATGGTGGTGCGTGGGATATTCCCGATGAAGCTGTCGCCGCATGTCAGGCCGGCTGCCGGCGCGCTCTACAGGCCGGTTGGGAAGTTCTTTCGAACGGAGGCCACGCGCTCGACGCCATCGAAGCCACGATCATCGTGCTGGAAGACGACCCGGTTTTCGACGCCGGCTACGGCTCGCACCTGAATCTCGCCGGCCAGGTCGAATGCGACGCCATCGTGATGGACGCCGCCACTCTTCGCGCCGGTTCGGTCGCCGGTCTTCATCGCGTGAAGAATCCCATTCTTGCCGCGCGTGCGGTCCTGGAGAAATGCCCGCACATGATGCTTATTTCGGACGGCGCAGAGCGTTTTGCGCAAGAGCACGGCGTGCCTTTGTGCGAACCCGATGACCTCATCTCACCTGCGGAAAAAGAAGCTTGGCTTTACTGTCGTGCGGATTCTCACGCTGCGGAACACCATCGCGGCCATGAACAAGGTACCGTCGGCGCGGTTGCTCTCGATGAAAACGGCCGCTTATTTGCCGCCACTTCCACCGGGGGCACCTGTTGCAAGTTACCGGGACGCGTCGGCGATTCTCCGCTCATCGGTTGTGGATGTTATGCGGATGGTGAAACCGGTGGAGTCTCTTCTACTGGTTACGGCGAAGCCATCATGAAAGTTGTGATGGCCAAAACCGCCGCCGATTTTCTTCGCCCGTCCACTTCCAATCCCATGCGCGCTGCACACGCCGCGGTGCAGCTTCTTGCCAATCGCACTAAGGCCACTGGTGGTCTGATTCTGCTCGACAAGAACGGCAATCCAGGCTTCGCTTTCAACACCCCGCGCATGGCCTACGGTCTCGTCAATCCGGACGCATCTTTCATCACTGCTGTTTGAGTTTCTCTGCCTGCTCGTTTTTTCGTTGTTTTCTTTCCGATCCTGGAAGGTAATAAGGCGAGGAAACCGTGTAGATATTCTTGTACCCGCGCGATAACAGCACCCATTCCAGCAGCCGGGCCCTCTGGTTGTGCAGAAAATATTCGTACCAGCGATCTTCCACAAACTCCGGTATCACCACTGCGATTTTTCGCTTCGGAAACTTTTCTGCCAGATCCACGACATACTGCACCACCGGTATCACGATGAAGCGATATGGCGACGGCAGAAGCTCAAGTCGTGGCGGCTTCATACCCCGTTCCTGATAAGCCTCCACCACGTAACGCTGCCAGTCTTCCTGCAACAACACTGCGTGTTCCCCCGGCTCGACGTGAACCGCCGTAACCTCGTCCGAAAGCCGCGCCGCAAACTCCAGGCCTTGCTTCGTAATCGCGCTCCACCGGTCTATCGGAACAATCACCATTGGTGCTTCTCCGCGTTCCGGAGGATCCACCGGCACCACGCATCGTGTCGCCACCGCCACGTTATGATAGTGGCGTCGCACCGCTCGGAAAACTAGCAGGGTCGCGGGAATGAATAGCACCGTTAACCACGCGCCGTCCAGGAATTTCGCCAACAGCACCACGATCACCGTCAATCCGGTAACGAACGCGCCCAACCCATTCACCATCGCGTATTTCCGCCAGTGGGGACCCCGTGCCTTGTACCAGTGCCGCACCATTCCCGCTTGCGATAGCGTGAACGCCAAAAACGCTCCCACCGCATACAGCGGAATCAGCCGGTCGGTAACCCCGTTAAACAGAATCAGAATCACGGCGCAGGCAATTGCGAGCACCACAATCCCCTGCGTGTACACCAGGCGCCGTCCGCGCTGCGCAAAAGCGTGCGGCAAATAATTGTTCTGCGAAATCGATCGACACAACCTCGGGAAATCTGCGAAAGCCGTATTGGCGGAGAGCGATAGCACCAGCAGAATGGAAGCGATCGAAACCCAGTAGAAAACTCCCTTGCCGAACACAGCCGCAATCATCATGGAAAGGATGCTCTGGTATCCGGGTTTCCCGGGATCGGTGGCCACGATCCCGTAGACGTTCACCAGATAAGATATGCCGGCCAGCAGAAACGCCAGGATCGCTATGATTATCGTCAGCGTCGTTTGAGCATTTTTCACCGCTGGTTCGCGGAACGCTTTCACTCCATTACTGACCGCTTCCACGCCCGTCAGCGCCGTGCAACCGCTCGCGAAAACTCGCAGCAGCAGCCAGTACGTCGCGGTTTGCACCGCTGGCGAAGGCTCCGGCAGTGGCGTCACCGGTATAGGATGCCCGTGCGACACTATCACGCGCACAATTCCGCCAAGAATCGCGATCGCGATCGAACCCACGAACAAATACGTAGGCACCATGAACGCGACTCCCGCATCTTTTACGCCGCGAAGATTTATGATGGTGATCAGAACCAGAATCCCCAGGCACATTCCCAACGTGTGCGGCAGCAGCGTTGGCACCGCCGAAATCAACGCGCCAACTCCTGCGGAAATTCCAACCGCCGCGGTCAGGATATAGTCTGCAAGCAAGGCCGAAGCGGCGAGTAGTCCCCAGAACGCCCCCAGGTTGAATCGCGCCACGGTATAGGAACCCCCGCCCGTGGGGTATGCCGCGATCGTTTGCCGGTACGAAAAATACACAATCACCAGCAGTGCAATGATCGCCCCGCTGATCGGGATGATGTACCGGACCCCCAACAATCCAAGCGGAATCATAAGGCTCAACGCCGCTTCTGGCCCGTAAGCCGCGGAACTTAGCGCATCGAGCCCGAAGATCGGAATGCCTGCCGCTGGGCCAATACATTCAGCGCGCTCTTCGGAAGTCCTCAGCGGCTTCCCGACGATCATGTCTACGATGGTCATCTGTGTTACGCCCCGTTAGGCACTGTTACGCCCTGATTGCAAGCTACTGCTCAAAATGCGAGCCTACATTTGGAGATACTCACCCACGAAAGTCAATTCACACTTTTCAGATGGCCCTTGAGGAACTATCGTTTGCTTTTGGTGCGGCTGGCTTCTCAGGCGGGCGCCTTTGCATTTTGTCTTCGAATGCGCTTCAGCTAGCGAAGGAACAAAGTTTCGGCGCTTTCGGCGTCCCCATTGACCCTTCCCGCCGCTACCTCTACCATTTCCCTGATGTGGCCAGTACGCAATTTCTCAATCCTCGCACTCCTTCTGCTTCTTCCCTGCGCCGTCCGCGCACAGACAGCCGACGAGATCGTCACGAAATATATCGCCGCCCGCGGTGGCTACACCAAAATCAAAGCCGTCCGCTCGGAACGCGTCATCGGCACCATTTCCTTTGGCGGAGGCGTAGACGGCCTGTTCCTCGTGGAACGCGAACGCCCGCTTAAAATGCACATGGAAATCGTTCTCAACGGTTCCACCATGATTCGCGTCTTCGACGGCAAATCCGCAGGCTGGATCTACAATCCCTTCACCCCAAATCCTGCCGTGCAACCCATGAGCGAAGCGGACTTGCGCAATATATTTGATGAAGCCGACTTCGAAGGTCCCTTTGTGGACTACAAGCAAAAGGGCAACGCAATTGAATTCGCGGGCAAAGCCGATGTGGAAGGCAAGCCTGCTTACAAATTGAAACTTACCAATAAGAACGGCGATGTCAGCTATTTTTACTTCGACGCGGCGAACTATTTGCTTCTCGAATGGCAAGGCATTCGAAAGGTTGGCGAAGCCGATCAAACCTCGGAGTCCTACTTCAAGGATTTTCGCGAAGTGGAAGGCCTGAAATACCCGTTCCTGATTGAATCGCGCTCTCCCGGCACCAATCAATCGCAAAAGCTCGTCGCCGATAAAATTGAAGTGAACATGCCCATTGATGCGGCGCACTTCGCCAAGCCGACCCCGCCTCCCTCGCCGGCAGCCCCACCGCCGGCCGCTCCAGCGGACCCCGCGAAGCCCTGAGCATGTCCGCCGCACTGGACGCCAAGCCAAACACAAATGTGAACTCCCTCGGTCTCTGCGCGACGTGCCTCCACGCGCGCCCCATCAAATCCGCCAAAGGCTCGCAATTTCTCCTCTGTCAACTCTCCCAATCCGATCCCTCCTTCCCCAAATACCCCCGCATCCCAGTCCTAACCTGCACCGGCTATTCCCCTAAATCCCGTGCCTGACGCCAGTTATTCTCTTTCCTGTGTAGCGGCCGCCTTCTGAGGCGGGCGCCTTTGCAGTTCAGTCGGAACAAACGACGCGGGCGCCCTGCAGTCGAGCTTGTCTGTGGGTCACGGGGTTCTCCCGGCGATCCGGCCCCAATTTATTAATGTTAATTAATATTATTTATAAGTATACTAGAACCTTGGCCGCCTCTCATGCCTATTCACCCACCGTTCCGCTTACTCGCACTTGCTTCCGTCTTGCTCTGCTCCCCGCTTTCGGCCCAATCCCTCAAAATCACCAGCACTCCCGCTGACGCCACCGTCGAACTCGACGGCGTTGCCGCCGGCACCACTCCCTTCGAGAAAAAATTTCCCGGCGGCTACTTCCATCGCACCCGTACCGCCATTGGCGAGGGACTCGAGCACCCGCTTGTCGTTCGCGTTTCCCTCCCCGGCCACGTAACACGCGAGATTGCCCTCACCGAAGGTCCCATGGATTGGATTGACCTGCACGGCCGCCACCACGGCCAATATTGGCTCTTTAAGGCCGATCATTTCCAGGCCGATCTGCCGCTCGCCTCCGACACCTTCACCGGAAAGATCAACGCCGGCCTCGTGGCGCAGCCAGCAACCAGCTCAGCCACCGTCTTGTCGCTGGAAGAACTCGTCAAACGCACTAAGCCCGCTGTCGTCTATCTCAAGGCTCTTGATCGCGCAGGTTCCGGCTTCTTCGTCACCGACACCGGTGTGATCGCCACCAACGCGCATCTCGCCCGCGGCGAATCTTCTTTCCTCGCGGTCCTTTCCACCGGCGAGGAACTCGAAGCAAGAGTCGTGTACGTGGACGCGGACCTGGACATCGCCCTCGCCAAGATCAACCCACCATCGCCCGGCTTTCTGTTCCCGTCCATCGCTCTCGCGGACGCGAGCACCGTGCGCCAAGGCGAATCCGTTCTCGCCATAGGCAATCCTGGCGACGCCATGCTCTTTAGCGTCACCCAGGGCATCGTCAGCGCCGTTGGGAAATTTCCTTCCGCCGGTCCTCGCACTTGGATTCAGACCGATGCGCCGATCAATCCGGGCAACTCCGGCGGACCGCTAGTGAACATGCGCGGCGAGGTTATCGGCCTCAACACCCAAAAACTCATCAAGAAAAATGTCACCGGCATCGGCTTCGCCCTCAGCGCCACCGATCTCCTCGCTGTCCTCCACCGCTTCTATCCGGAGAAAGTGGAAGAAGCGCAAAAACTCTCTGCACCTGCTGCCGACGTCGGTCAGGAAGAGGACACTGCAGGTGCAATAGGCTTCGGACAAGTCGATTTCTCGAAGTCTGCGGATGCGAGGATCTACGTGGATGGAAAACTGGTGGGGCAAATTCCGGCTTCGCTTGGTCTCGCTGCAGGCCGGCACGAAATCGTTCTGCGCCAATCGGGCCAAGCCGATTGCATAAAATCACTGCTTGTTCTTGCACGCAGCAAAACCACCGTGACCGCGGACTGCTTCCCCACGCCAGCACAATAGCTTGGTGTCACTTCTTTATTTTGTAAGGGCGGCTTTACGCCGCCTTCTTTTCTCTTTCAACTTCAGCTTTCAACGACGACCGCCACGCATCTCCTTCGCGGCTGAAACTCACGACGGCCTTTCTACGGCCGCCATGAGCCTCGCCTGATCACGTCGTGGGATTGATTGCTTACGCCTTCGCCGCCGCGGCCGCAGCTTGCTCAGTCATCTGCTTCATCATCTGTCGCATGGCCGCGATGGTGCCCGGCGAGCGGCTTTCGATCCATGTTTCATAACGCTGCGCCGCTTTTTCCATGTTCGCCAGGAACAGCTTGTTGGAGAACCGCTCGCGGCCTTGAGGAATGATGTGCTTGAGCATTTCCCACACACCAAAAAACTCGCCGTTGTTCTCAAAGAACAGATCTTCATGCAACAAACCGTGATTGAGGTACGAGCACGCCTGCTCCCAGTAACTCATCACCATCATCGCCAGATTTCCGTTCTCCGTTCCTGGAGCCGCAAGCTTCATCGCTTCGTCGAAGGTCTTCACATGATAATTCTTGAAGAACCAATCGCGCGCTTGCCGCAGCTTTGCTTCGCGCCGCAATTCGAAGATTTCCAACTGCATTTTCCCTTGTTCGTACGTCGGTTGTGCCATGGCTTTTCTCTCCCTAGCTTCAATTTTGCAAATCACCTGGTTCGACCACGCGCGTAAAAGGAAGTCTGCCTAGTTCACTTGTTAAATGCAAGTTAAATTCGATGAATACAACATCCCTCAAAGCTCGTGGTACATCACCAGCGCATCCACGAAGCCCAACTTAGCGTGCTGGAAGGCTCCAGGCAAGCGGCCCACGACCCGGAATCCAAAGCTTTCCCACAGCCGCACCGCCCTCTCATTGGTACTAACCACAAAATTGAATTGCATCGCCCGAAATCCCCGAGCCCTGGCGTGCTCTAGCGAATGCGCGCACATTTTCCGTGCCACCCCGCGGCCGCTGGCCCACGTCGCTGTTACGTATCCGCAATTCGCTACGTGCGCTCCCCCGCCTTTCTGATTTGCCCGAAGAAAGTACGTACCCAGCATTTTTCCATGTCCATCTTGCGCGACAAACACTTCGTGACCGTTTGCCATCCAGAACGCTAGCGCATCCGACGCACTGATTTCCCGCGGCAGCGGGTACGTCTCTCCCGCGCGAAAAACGGGTTCAAGAATTGTCCAAATACCTGTGGTGTCCGATTTCCCGGCCGGCCGGATGCTCACCTTCACTTCCTCTTGTTTCATGTCGTCACTCATTGCCCGCTCCATTCCCCTGTGCTAGCATCCGCTCGTTAAGAAGAGCGGACCAGGGATTTCCTTCGCCCCGCTTCGCGGGACCCAGGGTAGGGGCCGCGCTCTCCTTCAAAAAAACCAACAGCTTCGCCAGGCGCAGGCCCGCGCCTGCTTTTCCTTCGGCGGACCATTCGCCCGGTGACCTTGCTGGTCTCACCTTCGCGGAGGTCTGTGATGAAAATATATCCCACCAAGGACATCAGAAACGTTGGCATTGTAGGCCACGGCGGCACCGGAAAGACGCAACTGGTGTCGTCGTTACTGTTCACCGCCGGAGCCACTCCACGGTTCGGCAAAGTTGCGGAAGGCACCACCACCACCGATTGGGACGAGGAAGAAATTGCCCGCAAGATCTCCCTCCAAACCGGTCTCGCGCACGCTGAATGGCCTTGCACCCTTTGCGGTGGCAACACCGTTAAAATCAATTTCCTCGATCTCCCCGGCTACTCCACCTTCATCACCGAATCCAAAGCCACGCTCATCGCCGCCGATGCCGCGCTCATCACCGTGGACGCCCACGTCGGCCCGCAGGTCACCACCGAAAAAGTTTGGGATTATTGCGCCGAATACGATATCCCCCGCGCCTTTGTGCTCACCTGGATGGATCGCGAACTCTCCAGCTTCGAACGCTCTCTCGCATCTCTGATCGAACTCTTCGGCCGTAATGTTGTTCCGCTGCAGATGCCCATCGGCAGCGAAAAAGGTTTCCGCGGTGTCATCGATCTCGTTTCCATGAAAGCGCATCTGTACGCTCCCGATGGCGATGGCAAGATGACTGTCGATCACATTCCCGATGCGTTGAAAGATGAAGCCGACGAAGCCCACGAGAAGCTCGTCGAAATGATCGCTGAAGGCGACGACGAGATGATGGAGGAATTTTTCCGCGAAGGCACCATTCCGATCGAAGACCTGATTCCCGCCGTCCGCAAAGCCATCGTCGCGGAAAAAATTATTCCCGTCCTGATGATTTCCTCCACGCGCAATGTCGGAGCCGCCAGTCTGCTCACCTTTCTGGCTGACGTCTTTCCTCATCCCGATGAACACGCGCAGGTCGGCTTCAAGGAACCCAGCGGCAAGGGCGATCGCATCGACCGCAAGTACGACGATACCCAGCCGCTCTCCGTCTTCGTGTTCAAAACACTTGCTGATCCCTTCGCCGGCCGCATCAACTATTTCAAGGTTAAGAGCGGCGTGCTCAAAAATGACGCCACGCTCCAGAATTTCAATCGCAATAACCCGGAGCGCTTTCAGCACACCTTGATCGTCCAGGGCAAACAGCTCACCGAAGTCCAGGAACTCCACGCCGGCGACATTGGCGCTATCGCTAAATTAAAAGAGTCCGTTACCGGCGATACCCTCGGCGACAAAAACGCGCCCATCTACTATCAGCCCGCGCAACTTCCCGAGCCTTCCATCACCTTCGCGGTAGAACCGAAAACCCGAGCCGATGAAGACAAAATCGGCGTCGCCATTCACAAAATCATGGAAGAAGATCCCGCACTGCGATTCTCTCGCGATCCACAAACCAAGGAATTTTTACTAGCGGGTAGTGGCCAGCAGCATGTCGAAGTCGTGGTCGCCAAACTCCACAAACGCTACAACGTAAACCTCGCTCTAAAGCCACCGAAAGTGCCGTACCGTGAAACCATTCGCGGAAAAGCGGACGCCGAAGGCAAACACAAGAAGCAGTCCGGCGGTCACGGACAATTCGGCGTCTGCCGCGTCAAATTCGAACCCGCCGAGCGCAACAAAGGCATCGAATTCGTCGACGACGTTTTCGGCGGCGCCATTCCCAAGAATTGGATCCCCTCCGTCGAACGTGGCATTCGCGAAGCCGCGGCGCGCGGCCATCTCTGCGGCTTCCCGATGACCGATTTCCGCGCCATTCTCTACGACGGCAAATATCACGACGTCGATTCTTCCGACATCGCCTTCAAAATCGCCGGCTCCCTTGCCTTCAAGGAGGCCATGAAGCAGGCGCGCCCCTCGCTGCTCGAGCCCATCATGCATGTCGAAGTCTACGCGCCGGATCAATATTCTGGCGACCTGATGGGCGATCTTAGCTCGCGCCGAGGCCGCATCGCCGGCAGCGAATCGCGCGGACATAACGTCATCGTTCGCGCGCAAGTTCCCATGGCAGAAATGCTCTCCTACGCTACCGACCTCACTTCCATGACCCAGGGCCGTGCCAGCTACTCCATGGAATTTTCCCACTACGACTACGTGCCCAACGAACTAGCCGAAAAAGTCATCGCCGCGCACAAATCCGTCCACGGCGAAGCCCTGGTCGAAGAAGAAGCCTGACCATCTTCATTTTGTTCTTTACGCTGTTCTTTCTTACATAGGGATGAAGATTGCCACGCGTCGCTGTGGCACAGCCATTCCTGACTGTGCTCTTGGCGTTCTCTCTCGTAGGGGCGCGGCAGTGCTTTACCCTGAACCGCGAAGGTGCGCCTCATGCCTGCTTGCCGCAGGCAAGTCCGCAAGATCATTAAATCTCGCGAATCTCCCTCTTGCTTTGTTTTGCTCTTGTAGCGGCCGCCTTCTGAGGCGGGCGTCCTGGGCTTGCTAGCGACTCCGCCCCTCACCCAAATTTCGGCAAGAACATCCCCGTGCTTCTTGCGTGCTCTTCAAACCCAGCGCCAAACTCCTGCATCAAAAATCTTTCCTCGCGCCGCGCCTTGAAATAAAACGTAACCAACACCAACGCCAGCCCCACCCAACCTCGCACCCTGCCCGCAACCAGCGCTGTTCCCACAAAACTAGTCAGCATCCCCGTATAGATCGGATGTCGCACCCAACGGTACGGCCCTTTGCGAATCAGTTCGTGATCCTCTTTCACCGTCACCACGCCGCTCCAGTTGCTGCCAAGCGTCAACCGCGCCCAGATGCTGATCGCCACGCCCAGCGCCGTAAGCGCCACGCCGCTCCATAACACACCTTGCGTTCGTGTAATCACGATCTGCTCTAGCCACGCCACGGTCCAGGTCCGTCCGAACAGCAACCAAAATCCAACCACCATCGGCGCGACATGCTTTATCCGTTCCTCGGCCGTCTCTCGCTTCTTCACACTCTTTAGCCAGAAAATCAGCACCAGCCACACGCCCGCCATCACAAACCAGCACCAACTCGCCAGCAGTGTCGCCTTTTCGACGGTCATTTCGTTGAACCACTCCGCGTAAGAATCCCTATTTCCCTTCGGACTTCGCCGGCGCAGCCACCGTCGCCTCGTCCTTCAATTTCTCCCGCCACTCCGCTGCCTTCTGCGGTTTGCCCCACTCCCGGTAAAGCTCCACCACCCGCTCCCCATCCTCCTTTAGAAAAACCTTCGCGCCCATCGGCATTTTCGATTCCCGCTGCTTCATCCCTTCATACCCGGATAGCACCAGCGGTTCAGCCTCCGCGTATTTTTTCTCGCCCATCAGGTTTGCGCCAACCAGGCTCTCCAGGTTGTAGCGTCTCCAGTCGTCCGGCTTCGTCTTGATGTATATCGTGAGTGCTTCCCGCAACGGTGGCTCCGCTTTCGCGTATTGGTGCAGCCCCATGTAATCTTTCCCGATCATTGTGGTTGCTGCCAGCACCGTTTTATATTCCGGTCCATACTTCTTTAACGCAATTTCCTTCAGTTGTATTTCAATCGGCAAGGCTTCGGCGTAGCGGTTGTTGGTCTCGTAGAGATAAGCGAGATTCGACATGTTGGTCAGCACCGCTGGATGGTCAGGACCCAGCGCCCGCGTCTGCCGCACAATCGTATCTTTGTAAAGCCGCTCGGCTTTTGGCAAATCGCCGGAATTCTGATAACCGTGCGCTAAATCACTCTCGGCAACAATCGTGTCGGGATGATCGGGTCCATCCACGCGCACGTACGCGGCATATAGTTGCTCCTCTAGCGCAAGCGCTTCCGCGTTTCGTCCCTCCCCGCGATACGCCCGTGCCAGAGTCTGTATCGTAGACAACGTATTGGGATGCTCCGCACCAAGTAACTTCGTGTTCCCATCCCGGACCTGCAACAGCAACGCTTCCGCCTGCGGGAATTTTTCTTCTCCCAGGTAAATCACAGCCATGGCGAAAAGTTCCCGCAGCATAAAAGGGTGGTCCGGCCCGTAAACTCGCTTGTAACTCTCCAGTCCCTTCGCCGCGTACGGCTCGGCCTCCGTGAATCTACCCATGTAGCGGTAAAGCGTAATCAGGCTGTCGCTCGTATCCAGCGTTTCGATATTGTCCGGACCAAGCGTGCGCATCTGGATGTCGTACGCTTTTTTCAGTAGCCCTTCCGACTTCGGATACTCCCCCTGAAACAGATACGACACGCCCAATCCTTGCATTGCCAACGCTGTCTGGCGATCTTCCGGACCCAGCACTCGCGTCATGCCATCCAATACCTGTTGGCGAATCTTCACCGACTCCGCAAAATTCCCCTGATCCTCTTTTATGATCGCCAGATTTCCCAGCGCCGTCAGTGTTTCCGGATCGTTCGCGCCGCGATAACGCAGACTCAAATCGTAAGACTTCTGCCATTGTTCTTCCGCTTGCGGGATCATGTGCAGATCCCGGTAGGTGCTCCCAATGGTGCTGCGGATGCCCGCTTCCACCAGTGGCTGCGATGCGAATTTTCCGCTGATCCCTGCCGCCGCCCGGTCCAATAACGTCCGTACCTTCACGTCCGGATCGGGTTTCGCATCCAAGCCGCTCTGCTGCTGCGTACTCGCTTGCGACAACAGACTGTTCTGCAAAAAGTCCGTTACAGCCTTTGAAGTTGCAGCTTCCGAATCGGCTCTGTCCCGCTCCACCGTTGCTGCCTTCTGCGCCCTTCGCGCGCGTACCGCCTGCCACGTGCTCACAACCGCCCCCAGAATCAGCAACGCCGCGAAGGCCGCCGCCGTCCCCAGCAGCGCCCGGTTCTTGCGCGCAATCTTTCGCAGCCGGTACGTCGCCGAAAGCGGTCCAGCCTCCACCGGATCTCCATTCAGGTACCGTTCGATGTCTTGCGCGAATCCGCTGGCCGTTTCGTACCGCCGCGTGCGGTCCTTCTCCAACGCCCGCATCACAATCCAGTCCAACTCGCCCTGCAGCAATTTGGGCAACCTGCCCGGATCGGTCTTTCGCTGCTGGCTGGTGGTAGTCAGCGTTTCTTTCGACTCTCTCAGCCGGCTGCTTGGGCTTAGCGGCTCGTCCTCTCGAATCTTGCGCAACATTTCCAGGTAAGCTGCCTCGCGCAATTGCGCCGAAGCCAGTGGCGTTACACCCGTCAGCAATTCATAGAGCAACGCGCCCAGCGAATAAATATCGCTGCGTGTATCGATGTCCAGTGCTGAAGGCTCGGCCTGCTCCGGACTCATATACTCCAGCGTTCCGATCACCGCGCCCACCTGCGTAAACATTGTGTCGTCCATCAAATTCTGCCCGGTGGCTTTCGCGATTCCGAAATCAATCACCTTCGGCACCGGCTTGCCGTCGTAAATCGCCACCAGCACGTTCGATGGCTTGATATCGCGATGAATGATTCCTTTTTGATGTGCATGCTGTATCGCCTGGCAAACCGGAACAAACAATTCCAGTCGTTCGCGGACGGTCAGCCGGTTGCTGTCGCAATATCTCGTGATCGGAACGCCCTTCACCAGCTCCATCACAAAGTAGGGCCGTCCCGAATCCGTCGTATTCGCATCAAATGCTTTCGCGATGTTGGGATGATCCATCATCGCCAGTGCCTGGCGCTCCGCTTCAAATCGCGCGATCACCCTCTCGCTGTCCATGCCCTGCTTGATAATTTTTAGCGCCACTTGCCGCCGCACCGGATACTGCTGCTCCGCAACGTAAACAAAACCCATTCCTCCCACTCCGACGGCGTGCATCAATTTGTACGGCCCAATCAGCGCGCCCGGTCCTTCCCTGGGACCCGTGGCCGTGAACGCCTTCAACGAAGGATCAGACGTCGCATCCGAAGTTTCCCCCGAACCAACATCGCCTACGCCAGCATCCGCGGCCGTCGTTAGCCTCTGCTCCACCCGCACGCGCAGACCAGTATCCCCACCACACGCCTGCTCCAGAAACGCAGCGCGCTCCGCGAGGTCGCCTCTCTTCAATGCCGCCTCAAATATCGAATCTTCGTTCATGTGTCCTCAGCCCATTCTCTTCGTGGAAAGTCCTCAAAACGCCCCTGATACTCTACCCCTAGACACCTCTCGCCCAAACCGCCCGCTCTTTGTGCCACGATTTCAACTCCTCATCGCTTGATGGGGTGGCGCACGCAACGTTCGCCAAGGTGCGGGTTTCTCCTGTCGTTTCTTTCTTGCCAGAGCTTGTCGACACGCGCTCTCACGTTTACTATCGAACGCGCGACTTCTCATTGTCAGTGCCACTTATTCGAAAGGACTTTTTTCTTGATCACCTCGGTTGGTTCTACCGCCGCCCCACTATCCCCCAAACGGGCCTCGCAAGCATGACCACAATTCCTATTCTCCGCCTCGGCGCAGTGAAAGACGTTCAACGCTTCAAGGACCACCTGCACTCCATCGGCGCAAATATTCCCTGCGATTCCGAATTGCTTGCCGGATCGGAGTCGCCTCTGCTCTGGCCCTTGCTGCGCAGCGGATTCAAGTTCGCCAATCGCATCGCCGTGCAACCCATGGAAGGTTGGGACGCGCTTCCCGACGGCAACCCCAGTGAGAATACTCTCCGCCGCTGGCAGCGCTTTGGAAGCAGCGCCGCAAAACTCATTTGGGGCAGTGAAGCCGTTGCCGTCTCGCACGAAGGACGCGCAAATCCGAACCAACTCGTGATCGCTCCGCACACCTACGCGGGTCTCGCGAAGTTGCGAGCCACACTAATCAAATCTTATCGAGAGTCGACCGGTTCTGACGATCCTCCCCTTATCGGACTTCAACTCACCCATTCGGGCCGCTACTGCCGTCCCAACGTCCACAACCGGCCCGAGCCAAAAATTCTTTACCACCATCCGATACTCGATCCCAAACTCGGCCTCTCCACGGATTCTCCGGTACTCACCGACGAGCAGATCGCCGGAATCATCCAGGACTTCCATCGCGCTGCGCGCGCGGCGCGCGATTTAGGTTTCGATTTCGTTGATGTAAAGCACTGCCACGGATATCTCGGCCACGAATTTCTCAGCGCGCACACCCGCCCAGGAAAATATGGAGGCTCGTTCGAAAACCGCACCCGCTTCCTGCGGGAAATCGTTGATGGCATTCGCTCTGTCGCGCCTGAACTCCAAATTGCCGTGCGTCTTTCCGCCTTCGACGTCGTTCCGTATCGCCCAGATCCCGCGGCAACCTCGCCCGGAAAAATGGGACCTGGAATTCCAGAGCCACACGCTCACTTGATTCCGTATCAATGGGGTTTCGGGGTGAACCCGCTTCGCCCCACGGAAATGGATCTCGCCGAAACAAAACAATTCCTGGCCTTGCTGGAAACTCTCCAGATTCGCCTCGTCAATCTCACCGCAGGCAGTCCCTACTACAATCCGCACATTCAGCGCCCAGCTCTCTATCCACCTTCCGATGGCTACCAACCCCCCGAAGATCCTCTCATCGGCGTCGCTCGCCAGATGGAAATGGTCCGACAGTTGAAAACTCAGTTTCCGCAGTTTGTCGTTGTCGGCAGCGCCTACAGTTATTTGCAGGATTTTCTCCCGCATGTGGCGCAAGCCGCGATTCGCGAAGGTTGGGTCGACCTGATCGGTTTGGGTCGCATGATTTTGTCGTATCCAGCGCTGCTGCTGGACGCATCCGCAGGGCGCACGCTGCAACACAAACTGGTCTGCCGAACCTTCAGTGATTGCACCACCGCGCCGCGCAAAGGGATGCCCTCCGGTTGCTACCCGCTGGACGAGCATTACAAAACGTCCGAATTTGCCGGCAAATTGAAAGCGGCGAAAGCGAACCGCCCATGAGCGCTACTTCTCTCTTCGATCGCATTCGCAAGCATCGCAAGGTCCACGGTATTTCCGCCGCGCTTCTGCCCTTTGAAAGCGACGGTCGCATCGCAGTCGACGCTTTTCAGAAACATTTACAAGCCACGCAGCGCGCGGGTCTGCAAAATGCAGTGAACATGGACACCGGCTACGTCAATTACCTCTCCGAAGCGGAGAAACTAAGCGTCTTGCAATGGACCCGCGAAGCGCTGGGAAAAAACGTGCCGTTTGTTGCGGGTACCTACATCGAAGGGCAAACTGGCGCGCCCGCCGATCTCTACCGCAAGCAAATGGATGTCATCGTCAGCTTCGGTGCCACTCCCATCCTGTTTCAAACCATCCAGCTTCACGGAAAGTCCGTCCAGGAAAAAGCGGCCGTCTATCAGCAAACATGCAAAGGCTATCCGAGCGTCTTCGCTTTTGAACTGGGGCGAATGTTCGCTCCTAATGGAGAAATCTTCAACACCGAGATGATCCGGCGCCTAATGGACATTCCGGCAATCCGCGGCATGAAACATTCTTCCCTCGATCGCCTCGTCGAACTCGAACGTTTGGCGCTCCGCGATATTCACCGTCCTGACTTCCAGATCTTTACCGGCAATGATCTTGGCATCAATATGATCGAATATGGCTCCGACTATCTCCTCGGCCTGGCGACTCTTGCTCCTGAAAAATTTGCCGAGCGGGATCTCTTGTGGGAAACCGCCGATCCTCGCTATTTCGCACTCTCCGATTCGCTGCAACATTTGGGCAACATCGCATTTCGCGATCCAGTCCCTGCTTACAAACATTCCGCCGCCGTTTTCCTGCACCTGACGGGAAGAATCCCTACCGGTAAAACACATCCCAAAAACCCGCAACGTCCCACCTGGGAGCCGGAACTTATGCGCGACTGCGTGCGCCGCCTCGGACTCTAAACAAAAATTGCATCCGATTCCGGTATCCGCAGCAGATTTGCCCCGTTACCCATGTCTCCCTGACGCCGGTTTGCCCTGCCAATACAGCGCTCGCTTGATACTGGTACCTGCTAAATCGTCCACCCTGCGAAACATTCCTGCTTTACCAGGGTTGGAGCCGTTTGGGTGTCCCTGTAACGCCATATCCGGACCAAGCCAGAGTAACTCGCTCTCGACCGGGACATCCCGAATGCCACTCGAGATCTGAAAAGAGATCTGAAAATGCATACGTCGACACAGGAAGTTCCCGATTCGACCGACGCCGTTGAACGCCGTTTTTATTCTCGCGTCGCCCCGCGAGAGCCGGTCTACCTCGTTATCGACGACAACAATAGCCTGCTCCTCAATATCAGCGAGAATGGTCTTCTGGTATCGATTCCTGCCGCGCTGCAGTGCAATTTTGTCGCGCGCATCGACATTCCGCTTCCTGGCCTTCCGAAACCGGTACAGGTAAACGTTCGCGTCGTTTGGGCCAACGAAATCAGAAAGCTGGCCGGCATTCAGTTGCTGGATCTGAACGAGTACGACCGCGAACAAATCCGCATGTGGAGCGCGCGCGAGTCGACGCAATTCCCGCATCGGGATCTGGAACCAGAACTCGAGGAAAGTCATTTCGCGCCGAGTGCTTCCGCGAGCTCGTACGAAACACCGTTCGATAAGGGCGAGGTCGAGCAAACGACGCCTGAGGAAGGCGCGGAGGAAGAGATACCGTCGAGCGAAGAGCTGATTCTCGCCGGTCCAGTTCCACCTCCGACAACTCGTGTTCCCGATCCATCCATGCCGGAGGTCACCACTTCGCCTGCGGCCAGGATTGCGTTGTGGTGCATGGGCATCGCCGCTATTTTCCTCGCGGCCTTCTTCATTCTCAAAAATAGCGCCGCGGAAAGCTCATTCAGCCATTCCAGGGAAGTTCTTCGCGGCAGCAGCGCCGACGAATGGCCATCGCCTGAAACTCCCGCGCAACCATTTCATGCCAATCCGCCAAATCTGGATCTCTCGTACTCTTACGTGGCTGCCAATGCTGGTCCGACGCCACGAACACTGGACACCGCAAAATCAAAGCACGCGGCCCCGAACGCGCTTACTTCTCCGAATTCAACACGGACCAACGAAGGTCCCGCGCAAACGGCCGCCAGCACTTCGCACGCTACAGTAGGTAACAGGGCCGACTCGCAAAATCTTCCATCAAGGAACGCGGTTGCGTCAGGGCTAGACGACGCTCCTTCAGCGAGCAAGTCCTCACTCAAGGCCAGCGTCGCCGCCGCACCGACGCCAGGTGATACCGCATCCAAAAGCGCTGCGGCGTTTGCGAATTCGTCCCCTTACACAAGTAAGACAAGCACCGCTGCAAGCGCAACACCCGAAACGCCGCCGGCTTCCAGTTATGCTCCAACCGCAATCACGCCCTCTCGGAATCCAACACGCACGAACAGCCTTCCCAGCAGCGGCGCATCCGCGCCCATCTACTCACGGCCTTCGTCAACGCCGGGCGCCGCTTCCATCGTTCCGCGCAACGTCAGCTTGCCGGTAATTCAAATGGATACGCCCGAACGCCAGACCATGGAAATCCATATGCAAAGCGGCTATCGCGGTTCCTTCTTCAATCTGCCGGGCGAGCGCGTCCTGGAATCGTCCAGCGTCACGATGCGCATTCAGCGTTCCGTTCGCATGCCCGCTACGCATTTGCTCTGGCCATTTAACCGCAACAAGAAAGTGGTCATCGGCGGATTAATGTCACGCGTCGATCCGCAGATTGCGCCAAATCAAATCCGCTACGCCGATATCGTCCGTGTCACCGCCACTGTCGGGCAGGACGGCCATGTTGAGAACGTGAAGCCGATCCACGGTTCCGCAAGCGTTCTTCCCAATGTTCTGAAAGCCGTTCAACAATGGCGCTATCAACCCACATTGATCGACGGCAAAGCAGTCGAGACGCAGTGCGATGTCCTATTCCAGTTCCACGCGCCAACGGATCGCAGAGCCCAACGCTAGAAACCGCATCGCAATAACGTTGCGTCAACTGCCTCGCAGCGCCTGCTGCAGCGCGTTTTTTGCGGCGCGCAGTTCAACTCTCGCTTCGTTTGAAGCTTGTACCTTAGAAAGAAAATTGGTTGGAAGTAGAAGTATCGAACTACGGGCGGCGGGTCTGCGCCGGGTGGAACGCCTGGTGCTTTGGTTGTGCCACGGTTCGCACCGTTGCACGAGCGATGACGAATTGCTGCGCGCGCGGGTTGCGCCAGGAATCGTTTCGATCCGGCTGGAAGAAATCGCGGAACTGATCGAGGATTTGCAACAGCCGCTTGGCCAGCAGCTTGAAGTTGATTGGTGGAATTCCCATGAAGCGTCCTCCTCGAAAGAAATTCGCTGCGTAGAACTTTCCGTCTACATCACCCCGGGGAAACAAGCCTGCGCCACAGCCAAGCTAGAGAGATGTTCGTCTTTGTGTGGAGCGCAAGCAAGCGAAGCTGGGTGCGCAGCGGCGAAAGCGTAACTGGCACAAATTTGCCTATCCGCGAATTTACCTATCGAGAATCGGAAACAACGGACGCAAAAGTTTCGTGAAAAAGTTTTCACAATGCGCCGCACCCGCACCAGAGGCGTACAATGGGGCGATTTTCCGGCCCTCGGCCCACGAACAAGTCCTGTCTACTCGCAGCAAGCCACGGTGAAACTCAACGCAAAGGAGGGGATCAAGATCATGACCATTCGCAAACTTTTTCAGTTCAAGTTCAACGCACAAAGCCTCGTACTCCTGGTAGCGCTCCTTGCGCTCGCCGTGGCGTGCCCGCAAACGGCGCGTGCCGGAGGCGTGGTCACTGTCTGCAATGAAGCGGGTTTGAAAGCGGCGCTCTTTGGCGGCGGCACGGTAACCTTCGGCTGCAGCGGGACGATTAGCGTGCTGGGCGGAACCATCACCATTTCCACGAACACCACCATCGATGGAAGGGGCCGCAACATCACCATCAGCGGTGGCGGAAAAGTGCAGCTTTTCATCGTCAACGCGGAGCGCACGCTGCACCTGAAGCAAATCACCGTGGCCGACGGGTTCATCAGCGACGGCAACGGCGGCGGAGTGCTCAACAACGGAACGCTCAACGTCATCAACTGCACCTTTCGCGGCAACGCCGCGACCACCCGTCAGATGGATACTGGCGGCAATGGCGGAGGTATTTACAACAACGACTACCTGACGGTGATCAACAGCACCTTTGAGAACAACACGGCGTCGTTCTCCGGCGGATTTAACCCTGCTGGGCTGGGCGGAGGTATCTTCAACAATAACGACGCGACCATTACCAACAGCACATTTCACGGCAACAGCGCCATCAGCGGCGGCGGGATCTTCACTGGCTCGCAAGGGGATAGCGGGTTGCTGGTCGTCGACAACAGCACCTTCAACAACAACCAGATCACCGGCAGCGCAAACGACGGTCCAGGCTTGGGAGCCGGTGGCGGAATCTACAATCAGGCGTTTATCACCGTGGTGACCAACAGCACCTTCTACGCCAACGGAGGCACCGGAGCCATCGGCGGAAATATCTACGTGTGCTGCAACGGCAGCGGAACCGCGCTGCTCGACAATGACACCATCGCGGGCGGAATCGCCGCCGCCGGGAATGGCGGCAATATCAGCACCGTTACCATAGAGCAAGGGCAAGCCGGAACGCTGTTCGTGGAAAACACCATTGTGGCCAACGCCGCCAGCGGCATGAATTGCGACGGCTCGTTCACCGATCTTGGCGGCAACCTGCGCTGGCCGACCAGCGACTCCACTTGCCTCGGCTCGTATGGCGATCCGAAACTTGAAGCGCTGGCGAATTATGGCGGACCCACCTCGACGCTGGCTCTGGAAAAAGGCAGCGCCGCGATCAACACGGCCATAGAAAAGTTCTGCCCTTCGACGGACCAGCGCGGCGTGCTTCGCCCGCAAGGACCGCAGTGCGATATCGGCGCCTTCGAGTACAGCACTTCCCGGTTGCTGGGAGTTGGAGTGGTCGTGCAGTTGAACGCGTTCGTGGACAGCCTGCTTTCGCCACTTGCCTTGGACAAATTGCGCGGCAACGTGATTGTTCCACTGCGGCTTTCGGTCGATGCCAATTTGTGGACGGCGGGCGACGGCAACCACGTCACCGGAAGCGAAGTGTTCACGCTGCAACGCGCGGCGGTAGACAGCTTGAGCCAATTGATTGTCGATCCCAAACAACTTGCGTACATCAATAATCTGGTAATGGCCGATCGCAACCTGGCGGCAACAGCCATAAACGACCAAGGCTGCAGCGCCAATCCCAATCCGTCGGCAAGCGTTCCTCCACAGGGTCCGTGCGCGCTAGCCACCACGGAATTAGCGGAAGGAGATGCCAGCGCAGCGATAGGCGAATATAGCGAAGCCATCAGCCATTACCTGAACGCCTGGCGATTGACGACACCGTAACGGTAAAAAAAAACGCACGAGTGGACGCGGAGCGATCTGTGTTGCCGGGGTGTATTCTCACCCTCCGCCCCCCGGAATTTGCGTAATTGCGGGAATAATTGGACTTACGGCGACTTGGCTCGTAAGTGTGGGAATGATTGGAGTTAGATGGAGCACACCGGAATTTCGGTGGAGTGCCCTTCGCGGAATTCGCTCCCCTCGCAGATCGGGGCAGGCTGGGTAAACGGGAATGATTGGAGTCACGGCTTGTTGACATGAGGGATGGGCTTGGGCGGTTTGTTGGAGTAGGCGTTGTGGAGCAGGGCGCGCAGTTGATCCCCGGCTCGCGCGGCTTCGGGGAGAATTTTGGCGCCGCGTTTGGAGACGAGCATAAGCTGCGCGAGATAGCCGAAGGTGGCGGCCCGACGGGTGGTGATGCGTTTGGCGGCATACGCGTGAAAGATCACGTTGAGGGCGTGCTCGATGCCCTGCTCCGAAAGAGTTTTCCCCTCGATATAGGGCAGCTCGAAGGATAGATCGGCTTCTTCCTCGGACCCTTTGAAGCGAACGAATTTGGAATGAGGGCGGCAATAGCCGTCGAGGGAGGCCAGGCCGGGCATGCCGCAGGTGCGCCCATCGGAGAATTTGAAGGGGCAGAGGTTGTCGTAGGAGCTGCTGTCGCGTCTAGCGGTCACGGAGAAAGTATAGCGAAGAATACTGAAGTGTTAAGACAATATGTAGGTACTAGATAGACAAATTTGAGTAATGGAACGAGGAAAAGCTTTCGAACAGGAAGAGTGACCCATAACTCACGGTGTTCGCCACAATAAACGCATCCTCTGAAGCCCATGAAAGGAATTATAAGAAAACGTCAACCCCGAATTGGAATGCCGGAAACGAAAACTCGATCCTGAGCGTTTTCAACTCCCGCTTTCTTGAGGGCGTCAACAAATGCCTGGTACATCGGCCAGGGATACGGAGACGGTCCAAGGATCAACCGATCAAATATTCTCGAGAAGTCTAAATCGGCAAGCTTCTCAGATTTTGTCACATCCATCGGTATCTTGAAAACGATCTGAGGCACGCCTGAAACCACTTCAGTTCCCGATTCCATTAGAGAGGATGGCCAGCGGTTGGGAGCATAAACGGTGCGCCATTCGCGCTCCTCTTGGAAGCCTTCATGCTTGAGAGAAACCACGCCCGCTAACAACATGATCAGGACAGTCCTGACGATGAATGAGCGGTCAACCGAACGAAGGTAGTCGCAGTTCGCGCGAATATTGGCGATAACCCTATCCATAGTTTTGTGAACGGGGGGTTCTGACAAGTAACGTAACATCTCTACGCTTGTGTTCATTCCATTTTCTTGGAGGGCGGTCGCCCACGCGGGCCCAGAGCGCCAAAGCATGGACCCAGCGCTTACCCTTCGACTTCGCTCAGGGCAGGCGCGCTGGGCTAACTTGTTTCGCGCTTCCGGCGCTGGGGAAGACTGGGCATTTAGTTTATCGTTTATATACGGATTGACAATTTTAGATTCACTAAAGGGCGGGAACGGGATATCGTCTGGAGCAGATCGTTACCCAATCCGGTTCCTTCAGGTGCTCCTTGAGATTACGCCGCCCTGTCTTGCTGTGCCTTTCTGCTTTGTTCCTGGTTCTGAATTCCGCGCGCGCGCAGCAGCCTGCCGCTGCTTGCCAGCCGGCGGTCCCAGTGGTGGCGCCGGGCGCCAACATGTTCAGCCCGGAACAAGAGGATTACCTGGGCGGCTTTCTGGCGGAGAAGATTGCTCCCTCCATGAGCGTGATCGAGGATGAGCAACTGACCGCGGAATTGCAGCGCATTGGACAGCGTTTAGTGGAAAATCTTCCGCCCACCGGCCTGCATTTCCGTTTCTATCTTTCCGATTCTCCGCAAGCCAACGCGTTCTCGATTGTCGGCGGGCGGGTGTACGTGACGCGCAAACTGATTGCGGTGGTTCACAACGAGGATGAACTCGCGGGAGTGATGGGGCACGAGCTCGGGCACATCGTGACGCACCAACAAGCCATCCTGTTCACCAAGATTTTTCGCGACCGTCTGGGGATCACGGAGGTTTCGGACAAGAAGGATATCTACAACAAGATGAACCGGCTTTTTGACGAGTCCGCGAAACACGCGCCAGTTACGTCGTCCGCGGAAGACAATCAGATGGAAGCAGACCGCGTCGGATTGATCGCCACCGTGCGCGCCGGCTACTCACCGCAGGCGCTTGCGGATTTCTGGGATCGTTTCACGGAAAACAAGGGCAAGACGGGGAACTGGCTGACGGACATGGTCGGGAACACCGGGCGAAACGCGCAGCGCTACCGGGAAATGGCCAAAACGCTTTCAAAGACACTCGGGAACTGCAAAGAAGTGCAAGCCAGCAACTCCGAATCGTTTCAGAAATGGCAGGCGTCGGTTATCGAATTTCGCGGTTTTGAAGTGAAGGAAGCGCTGCACAACGTTGTCTGGCGCAAACCCTTGAATCCTCCGTTGCAGGATGGAATTCACACCATCAAGTTCAGCCCGGACGGAAATTTTGTGCTGGCACAGGACGACGCCAACGTTTACGTGCTTTCGCATGAACCGTTCAAAACGCAATTTCAGATCGATGCACCGGGCGCGTACCCGGCGCAGTTCAGTCCGGATTCCAAGGAAATTATTTTCTACGACCAGTCCCTGCGCGTAGAGCGTTGGGATCTCGCCAGCAAGGAACGCACCGGCGTTTCCGAATTGTACATTCACGGGGATTGCTTCCAGACGCTGCTCTCGCCCGACGGAAAAATGCTGGCGTGTTTCCGCACCAACTACACGCTGGAATTGCTGGATGTGGCCACGCGGGAAGCGGTGCTGGAGAAGAAGTCCTTCGTGTCCGGGGAGACCGGTTTCGAACGGGGCATCGATTCGTTCCGGTTTACGTTCAACCTGAAATTCCTGGCCATGGGTTTCTCGCCGGATACGCATTATTTTGTTGCCGCGCTTCGAGGACATAACGCCGTTGGCTACGATTTGCGAGAGAAGCACGAGATCGCATTGAATGGCACGGTGAAGAATCTGGTGGGAATTGCGTTCGCGTTCACGGCGCCGGATCGCCTGGTCGGCTACGGCGGCGAGCATGGCGGGCAATCCGCAATTGTGGAATTTCCATCCGGCAAGATTCTGCAAACCGTTGATCTTGGCGCGGCGCGGCCCGCCGCAGTGGCTCACGGAGATTACCTGGTGCTGCGGCCGATCAAGGATTTTGCCGCCGGGGTGCTGGATGTGCATAGCAATCAGATTATTCGCGCGAATAAAACTTCGGCGCTGGACATCTACGGCAAGGATTGCGTGGTGGAGTTGAAGAACGGTCATCTGGGTCTGCTGAATACCACGCCGCCGGCGGCAAACTCGATGCCTGCGATACCGATTGAAGCGGTGCTTCCAAAGGGCTATCTGGGACACCTGCGCGCGACTACCGTTTCCGACGATTTACGCTGGCTGGCGTTTTCGGGATCTTCGCGCGGAGGAGTTTGGGATTTGTCGACGGGGGGCCGGCTGCTGAATCTGCGGGATTTTCATGGCGCCTACGTTTCGCCCAGTGGATCGTTGCTGGTGGACTTTCCAAAGCAGGATACGCAGCCACGCTCCATCGCCAGAATCGCGCTGCAACAAAAGCAGTTCAGCGAGGCCATGAAGCCGGAGGACACGCGCAGCTTTCAGGATGGGCCTTTCCTTGTCTCGTACCGGCCGAACAAACAGGATGCCGGCAAGGAGGAAGAAGCAGGCAAGGACGAGGGTCCGAATGCTTCGCACGAGGGATTGAACGTGCACCTGGAGTTCTCCGACTTCGCGCGGCGGGAAAGCGATGTGACCCTGGAGGTGCGTGAGATTGAAACCGGCAAGTTGCTGTGGTCCAGGAAATTTGCTGGAGAAGCGCCGCGGCACTTTACCCACTGGCGGGAAAACAGCATTGTGCTGATCTGGAGAATGAGCGAATCGGCCGCGCGCGCGGAGCTCAATAGCCAGCCGGATTGGAAGCGGCGCTTTCCCACCGCCAAGGATTCCGATTTGCTGATCGAAGTTCTTGACTACCGCACGGGCAACCGCGTGAATGGGATGATTTTCAACACCGAGGAAGGCTCGACGCGGATTCGCTCCGCGCATGCCGCCGGCGACTGGCTGATTTATGCCGATGAAAATCGCCGGGTCGGGGTGTATTCGTTTTCGAAAGGGAAAGAGGTCGGAAAAGTTTTCGGCCAACTGGAAACGGTGTCCGCAGGCGCGGGCCTGCTGTTCCTGAAGACGGAACCCGGGAAGCTGGGGGTTTACAGCCTGGCGACGCTGGAACAGAAAGACGAATTTGCGTTCGGCAGCGACGTGATATTTGCGAGGCCCATGGCGGATAACAAGCAACTGTTCGTGCTGACCGCCGATCAGTCTACCTACCTTGTGGAACCAAACGGGGATGCGGTTGCGGCTGCGCATTGAGCGCCGTTCTTTAGCTTTCATAACGCAGTCTTTTGTGCGGAGAGCGCGTCGATCGTCCGCCGTTGTGTTCGCCAGGACTCTTTTGCCAGCCCACCTGCTTCGCTAATTTGCGGCCTCATTTCCAGCTCCGCCTGGAATCCGCCAAACGGTTTCCAACCGCAGAAGAAGCCAAAAAGAATTGGTGGAGTGGCGCGAGGGTTGGCGATAGAATCGCGTCGGTTCCGTCCGGATCGAATGCAAGATCGAGAAACCCAAGAACCAGCCTGAAGGCTGGCCATTACAAACCGAGAAGTGTGGAGGTGTCCGATGGCGACAGCAAGTTCGACGGAAGGATTGCGCAGCCCAGCGGCGGTGGCGAAGAAAATCACCGTCTGGTACATCGTGATGGCGGCGGTGTTTATCAGCCTGGGAACCCTGGCGATCATCGAGCCGATGGTGGCGGCGATTGCGGTGGCGTTTCTCGCGGGATGGCTACTGGTGTTTGGCGGCGTGGCGCATCTGGTGACCGCGTTTGGCGGCGGGGGAACAAAGCAGGTGCTGGTGCACGCGCTGATCGGCCTTCTGTACCTGGCGGGGGGAATCTATTTTTTGATGCACCCGTTGCTGGCGGTGGGCACGCTGACGCTCGTGCTGGCCAGCGTGATCCTGGCGGAAGGGGTGCTGGAGGTGCTGGCGTATTTCCGGACGCGGAAGGAAGGCGCCTCCGGTTGGCTGCTGCTGAATGCGGTGGTCACCCTGCTGCTGGGCGGGTTGATCTGGGTGCACTGGCCGTCGAGTTCGGAGTGGGCCATCGGAACGCTGGTAGGCGTGAACCTGCTGTTTACCGGATTTTCGCGGCTGATGTTTGGATTGGCGGCGCGCAAGGCGATTCGTAGCGCGACCGCGTGAGAGAAAAGAGAAAAGAGAAAAGAGAAAAGAGAAAAGAGAAAAGAGAAAAGAGAAAAGAGAAAAGAGAAAAGAAGGATTACCGCAGAGTCCGCAGAGGCGCCGCAGAGTTCGCGGAGAGAGCCGGGAAATGGGGGCGGGGCTGGGGTGGAAACAGCGGTGACGCGCGGCGATTGACCCGGGCGAGAGGGGCTACTTACCATAGGGGGATGACCCTCGGAGGGACAGCCAACGCAGGACTGCGGATCGGCCGCACGAGTGGCGCTCGGAGTGACACACGGAGGAGTACGCGTTTGTGCCGCGCCGCGCTGTGGGTGCTGGTCCTTGCAATAGCCGGAACTGCGGCGGGTTGCGAAGAGGGCAAGAAGCCGGTGCAAGCGCACGTACCGGCGCTGGATCCCACCAAGAATGCGCAAGCCGGTACTTCGCCGGCGGCGCTGGGCAGCTTGCCGCTGCGAAATCTGTCCGGGCAACCGCTGCTGGCGCTACAGCAAACTGTGCCGGGCGGAATCCCCTACCTGATCGCACAAGTAAAAGAGAAATTTGCCGAGGGCGAGGCCAACTACAAGGCCGGGCACCTGGAAACGGCGCGCCGCAATTTCGACGACGCCATCGACTGGATGCTGGAGAGCGGCTACGACCCCAATGGCGACGCCAACCTCAGCGAGGTGTTTCACCAGGTTTCGGATGCCGTGTATGCCTACGAATTGCGGGCCTTCCGGGCCGGAGACGGCTTCAGCGAAGCCCCTGCGGTGCCGGCGCCTATTGATGAAGTAGCAGAGATGACTTTTCCGGTGGACCCGCGGTTGAAGGAACGCGCGGAAGAAGCGGCCAAAAATGTTTCGCACGACTTGCCGTTGACGGTGAACGACGTGGTGGTTTCGTACCTGAACTTCTTCCAGACCCCGCGCGGACGGGCCATCGTGGAAAACGGGTTGCGGCACAAGGGCAAATACCAGGACATGATCGCGAGGGTGCTGAAGGAGGAAGGTGTTCCGCAGGATTTGATTTACCTGGCGCAAGCGGAGAGCGCTTTCCAGCCACTGGCGCTTTCACGTGCCGGGGCGCGAGGCATCTGGCAATTCATGCAGTGGCGCGGGAATGAGTACGGCTTGCAAAGAACCTGGTGGGTGGACGAGCGCATGGACCCGGAAAAAGCCACGCGCGCGGCGGCGCAGCACCTGCGCGATTTGTACGGCCTCTTCGGAGATTGGTACCTGGCGGTTGCGGCATACAACTGCGGCCCCGGCAACGTGCAGAAGGGCATCGAGCGCACCGGGTATGCGGATTTCTGGGAGCTGTATAAGCGCAACGTGCTGCCGACAGAGACCAAGAACTACGTGCCGATTATTCTGGCGCTTACCTTGATTGCCAAGGATGCCGCGCACTACGGAATTTCCACCGAGGCCGAGCCGCCGCTGGAGACCGACATCGTGAAGCCCGGGCGGGCCATTGACCTGCGGCTGGTGGCGGAGACTATTGACGTGGACGTATCCACGCTGCGGACGCTGAATCCCTCGCTGTTGCGGATGGCTACCCCGGACGACCCCGAGTTTGTGCTGCATCTGCCGCCCGGCACCTCGACGCGTTTTTCGTCCGAGATTGCGGACATACCAGCGGATAAATGGGTGAGTTGGCGGCGGCACCGGGTGGAGCCGGGGGACACGCTGACCTCCATCGCGAAAAAGTACCGGCTGACACCGGCTTCGATAGCCGATGCCAACGAACTGGAGCGCGGCGAAGCCTTGAAGCCGGGAGAGAAACTGATCATCCCTGCCACCAGACCTGTCGAGGAGACCAAGAGCCGTCTGGTACGCTACCGGGTCCGCAAGGGCGATACCCTGGGGGGCATTGCCGACCAATTCAGCGTGACGAGTGAGGATCTGCGTAAATGGAATGGGCTGAAGGCACCCAAGGTGACCCGGGGCATGGTGCTGCGGGTATACACCGTGGGTGGGACGCCGGAAGTACGCCCGGCGCACTCCGCACCACACGCTTCGACCAAGAAAAAGAGCACTGCCGCAAAGACCGCTGCGCCGAACAACAACCCGAAGAAGCCTTCGTGAATTGCGTGCACTACGGCACGCGACATATTGACCCTCCCGCTGACCCCTCTTGCTGACCCTTTCCGCTTACCAATGGCTGTCCCGTCCCGCGGACAGTCCAGCGCCACCAAAAAAAGCTTCGGAAAAGGAAAATGCGGCCTGCCAGCGCAGAACTCTTGACATCCACCTTGGAGTGGGATAACAAAGCGCTGGGACGTGTTGTCATCGTCTCCGGCTGGTGAACCGTGCCACGTACATCCGGTAAGCAAACGCCCCCAGGGGAGGAGCGCATGAATCTCGAGAAAGATCAGTTCGAAGAGGACGACGAGTTGTCACGGCTGGAGGATGACGAAGATCTGGGCAGCGAACCCGTGGTCGAGGAAGAAGAGATCCTGATCGTGGAAGAGCCCGAAGACGAAGCCGAGGAAGCGCCCGTGGCGAAAGCGGCCGCTAAGAAAGTGGCGCCGAAAGCGCCGGCGAAAAAAGCAGCCGCGAAGGCCGCGCCTGCCAAGGCCAAGGCGAAGAAGCCGAAGGCCAAGGCGAAGAAACCCAAGGCCAAGCCCAAAAAGGCCGCCAAGAAGTCCGGCAAGAAAAAGCGGCGCTAGCTCCGTTAAGACAAGTCAGTTCCGCCAACACAGCGGACAAGGATTACGAAAGGCCTCTCGGCAAAATGCCGGGGGGCTTTTTTTTGCCTGAATGTGAAAAACCCAGCGAAAAAACGGGCCACCGACGCCGGCGGAACGCGGACGCCGCGTTGGTGCGTGGCCTGGTCCATCCGACTGCCGAATGCGGATAGCACCGAATCGGAAACGGGAACGAAGACCGCCGTAAGCCCTGGAATTAGTTCCCTATAAAGATAAGTAGCGCTACGATAACAAAACATGTTGCTTGCACCGAGCACATACGGCGCATGCGCGGGGGAGCGCAATCGCACCTGATGCGCTGCTCGGACGGCAACTACTATGTGGTCAAGTTCCAGAATAACCCGCAGCATCGCCGAGTTTTGGTGAACGAGATGCTCGGTACCAGGATGGCGTCGCGCTTGGGGCTGCCGACGGCGCCGGTGGCAGTGGTTCAGGTGCAGGAGGAACTGATCCGGTTGACACCGGAGTTGTGCATCGAGCTTCCACGATCCAGAACCCCGTGCCAGCCGGGTTTGCAGTTGGCTTCGCGCCATCCGGGCGATCCACGGCAACTCACCCTGCACGATTTTCTTCCCGACGAGAAACTGCGCGAGGTCGGCAATCTGCACGATTTCGCCGGCATGCTGGTCTTCGACAAGTGGACCTGCAACACCAACGGGCGGCAAACGTTGTTTTTCGAGCAGCGCAAGCTAACGTCTCGGCGCGGCTGGTCCGATTTACGAGAGCCCGATCCACCAGACCTCCATCCACCAGACCTTGATGCACCAGACCCCGATCTGCCAAACCCCGTACGAAACGGTGATGATCGGTCAGGGCTCCTGCTTCAATGCCGGCGAATGGACCTTTCCCGATGCGCCGCTGCGGGCTTGTATGCGCGCAATCGAGTGTACGAAGGGGTGACCAGCCTGGACTCTTTCGCGCCGTGGCTGGAGCGTTTGCAGCACGGCATCACCGCGCGCGCCCTTAGTGAGGCCGCCGGCGAGATTCCGCCGGAATGGTATGACGACGATTACGACGCCGTCCTGCAACTGCTGGAGAAACTCGAGAAGCGCAAAACGCGAGTGCCGGAGCTGATTGTTTCCGCGAAGGAAACTACCCGGCAGCCCTTTCCGTTCTGGAGTTAATTGAGGGCTCGTGACTCGGTGACTGGTTAAAAGGCGATTCGTGTTTCGTGACGGATAAGTAGTAATTGGTGACTAATGAAGGTTGGTAGTACTTGCTGCCCAGTTGCTCGTAATTGGATGTCACTAGTCATTAGTCACTATTCACCAGTCACTATTCACCTTTGTGGAGGAGCACAATGGAAGCACAAGAGAACGGCAGCCGGGCCGACGCTTATCGTGTGTTGCGTTACACCCCGAACCTGGTGCGCGACGAGTGGCTGAATGTCGGCGTGCTGGTGTTTGATCCCAAGACCGGAGAACGCCGTCTGCGGGTCATCGATGAGCCTGCGGAATACGCGCGGATACGGAAGCTTCATCCGCAAGCGGACGAGGCTTTGTTGCGCGCGCTGCGCGACGACCTGGAAGACCGTTTCGCGGGTGCCAGCATGCTTTTTGGAAATGGCCACGAGCAGGCCAGCGCGGACTGGCTGAAACTGCTCGGCAAATGGGACGAGACGCTTTCGAACGCGCTGCAGTTGGCAACCCAGAAGGGCGTTTACGCCGACGATCTGGACGCCGAAACGGAACGTTTGTACGCGGACCATGTGGCCCCGCGACCGGCCGCCAGCCGCGTCAGTGCGCCCGGCAGCCCCGGTGAAATTCGCAGCTACTGCGCGCAGGTATTCAAGCAGGCGCGACTCTGGGACCGCTTGTCGAAGGGTGTGCGCGCGGAGGCCTTCACCTTTCCAGGCGATCCCATGCGCCTGGACTTTGGGTACCGGCGAAACGGCACCGCCGGTTTGTGCAAGCGCTGAGAGTTTCGCGCGCGCCGGCGGATGCCAAGCTGCTTGCCTATACCGCCATGCACATTCGGGAGAAAACAGAATCGAGCGAATTCACCGCGGTAACCGACGTGCACCCGCTGGCGGAAAACGAACGGCACCGCTTCGTGCGGGAAACTCTACGCGAGGCTGGCGTGGAAAGCGTGGCCATGGAGGGATTTGCGGTTTGGACCGCCAGGATGCGGCCGATAATTCAGTGAGAGAGCGGTCAGTGACCAGCGACCAGTGACCAGGAAGAGGCACCCTTGGAGCGCGCTGGCTGGCCACCGCTTTACGGTCCGAACTCCAACTTTCAACCATCGGTAACGGAGGTCCTCGCAACTAAGCCTCGCAACAAACCCCCGCCACAAAAATTCAGTCCGGACTTACTTCGCCAGCAAAAGAAGTTCCAGCGTGCCCGGTTTCACGCTGGGCCACCTTTGGCCGGCGGCGGGTGGAAGCAGTTCGGCCGCCGGTAGATAAACGTTGTGGGTTTTGGAATCCAGCGCCATCGTTCGCGCGCTTTTCTTGGTGGCAACGTTCTCCACCACCGAATACTTGTCCGGGGAATCTTCATGAATGACGGTAAGCGTTCCGCTTTCGCCGTTGGAAGAAAATGCATAATTCGTAGCGGGATCGAACGCCGCGGCGTCCGGCCCTTCGCCAATCTTCGGAGTGGCGACTACCTTTCCGGAATCCGCGTCGATGACCGCCATGATCCCGTTGCCGCACACCGCAAATAGCCGCCGCGTATTCAAGTCCATGGCCAGCCCGCTGGGTTCCTGGCAGGGAGCCATGGGCCAGCGGTGCAGCACGGACATCTTCCGGGCATCGATCTGCAGCAACTCCGAGGTATCTTCCACATTCACGTATACGCTGCCCTTGCCGTCGGAAACCGCGAATTCCGGCTTGCCGCCCACGGGAATCGTAGCGGCCACGCTGCCATCCGCCGCGCTGATCGCCGTGGCGTCCTTGCTGCGCCCGTTAAATGCAAACACGCGCTTGCTCGCCCGGTCGTAAATAATGGCGTCTGGATTCGTTCCGGCTTTGACGGTGTCCAGCGTCTGCAAAGTTTTCAGATCGAAAACAGTCACGGTATTAGCGCGCCCGTTGCTGATGAAGCCGCGTCCGAGTTCCGGAGCCAGCGCGATACCGTGCACTCCCTGGGTGTCGGGAATTTCGCCGGCCGGTGTGTTTGAGTCCAAGTCGAACACCACAACTTTTGTGGCGTGCGATACATACAATCGCCGCGCGTCGGCATCGGCAATCAGATAATCCCACCCGCCTTCGCCCGTTAGCGGAATGTTTTTTACCAGCTGATAGCCCGAAGGCCCCGGTTTCCCCGCCGGTTTCCCAGCCCGCTCCCCCGCACGTGGAGCAGCCGCCCGCAGGACGCTTCCCGCAACGACGGCCGAAATTACAACTCCAATCACAACCGCAATCAGTAAACCAGCTTTCGAGAGTGTCGTTGATCTCATTGTGCGCCCCCACTTTATTGCCATCACAGAATCATTCCACATAAGGAAATTTCTCTGCTACGCCCGCATTCTACAGGCCCGCATTCTACAGGCCCGCATTGTACTGCAAGGTCCGAGGGCACTCGGTCAAACCCCTTTTTATCATGAGAACTATCAGCGGACATAAGTAACTACAATTTGACGGCCCGTTCTGCCGCGGGTATTCCTGCTAAGGACGGGTATGGAGCAGCACGGTTCCAACCGGGGAGGCGTTCCTGAGCAATTTCTTCCGTCCATCCGCTATCCTTGTATGTATAGGGTATGTATAGGCGCGGGCTATAGCCACGGGGTACAGGCACGGGCACAGGAAAAGGGTGCAGGCAACGGGATTCCTGCGGCGGAATTCGTAACGCGCCGGACAGAGCACAAAGGGCCATGAAGTTCACCGCCATTCGAAACGCAACGCGCGTCTTTTTCATCCTGCTGCTCGGCATCTGGTGCGTGCGGGATGTGTCAGCCCAGGCCCCAGCCGGAACGTTCAATGGAACGGGCACCGAAACGGCCACGGGCACCATCAAGGGCACCATCATGGATGTTTCCGGCGCAGTCGTGACCGGCGCGGACCTAAAAGCCACCAACGAAGCGACGGGTCAGGCGCTAACCACCAGCAGCACGGCTACCGGCGAATTTGTTTTTCGCAATCTTCCCGCTGGCTCCTACACCATCGAAGTTTCCTCGCGCGGTTTCCAGACTTTCCGCAGCGCTAAAATTGCGGTCACCGCGGGTGGCGGCTATGAACTTCCCGTCCGCCTCACCGTAGAATCCAATCGCAAAGTTGTCGTGGTGCAAGGCGGCGCGCCGGATGACTACCAGCCCGAGTCTCTGGCCATCGGCAATCTGAGCGATCTCCCCATTCAACAGACTCCCATTTCTGCTCTGGTGGTCTCGCGCAGCCTGTTGGACGATCAGCAGGCTCGCCTGCTCGCCGATGTTACCAGGAATGACGCGTCCGTCGGCGAGGACTACGCCCCGGTTGGCTGGTATCAGGATTTCGAAATTCGAGGCTTTCCCATTGACCTTGCTTCCGGACTGAAGATCAACGGCCTGACCATCGCCGGAGAGCAACTCGTTCCCCTCGAAAATAAAGAGTCCGTCGAAATACTGAAAGGTGTGGACGGTCTGGAGAGTGGCGTGGCTTCCGGCGGCGGCTTGATCAACTACGTCACCAAACGCCCGGCAAACGTTGGCACCCTGAATTTCGCCACCGACCAGCGCGGCACCGCTTATGGCGGTCTTGATTTCGGCAGGCTCTTTGGCGCACAAAAACAATTTGGCGTGCGCGTCAATTTGGCGGGAGAAGAAATCCGCTCTTACGTCCACGGGGCCGATGGTTCGCGAGCCATGGGTGCATTTGCCGGGGACTGGAAAATCAACAAAGACACCTTCCTGAAAGGCGATTTCGAATATCAGCACCTCGTGCAGCGATCCGTGGGCGGCTATCAATTGCTGGGCGGCACTACCGTTCCCACCGATGTTTCACCTGACGTCATGCTCGGCTACCAGCCGTGGGCGAAACCAAACACCTTCGACGATTTCAACACCAGTGTGCGTCTGGACCGCAATCTTTCCACCTTTTGGCACTTTTTCATTGCCGCGGGAAGATCGCACACCTTGCTGGATGACAACATTGCGTGGCCCTACGGTTGTTATTACGTTCCGGCCTGCAATCAACCCGGAGCGCTGCCCTACTTTTTCAGTCCAACGGGGGACTACGACGTGTACGACTATCGCAGCCCCGGTGAAGTGCGCATCAACGATCAACTGCAAGCCATTCTGCAGGGCCGCGTGAAGATCGGCCCGGTCACTAACGATGTCGCCATCGGCACCAGCCTGCAGCGGCGCAGCGTCAATCTGGGCCTTACCGACCCGGCGGTGCCCGCGGATATCGGGGTGGTTTACGACTACGTTGGCACCGAGAATATCTACCAGCCGCAGCAAATCTTTCAGCCGTCTCCGTTAACCCCTGGCCCGGTTTTGCTCGCGCAAGATACCCACCAATACGCGCTGGTAGTCGCAGACCGTATCCAGCTTCCCGCGCGCATCAACCTCACTGTCGGTGGGCAGTACGACACGTTGCACGATCACAACTTTTCTAACCTGAACGCGGTTGGTACGGCCCTGACCCTGCTGGAAACGAACAAGAGCATCTGGTTGCCGCAATACTCCGCTTCCTGGCGGCCCGTCGACGATGTCCTGATCTATGGCAACTACAGCGTCGCGCTTTCGCTCGGCCAGCAGGCCCCGTTCTGGGCCACCAACGGCAACGCGTTTCTGGCGCCTTATTTCACGCGCCAGGTGGAAGTTGGCGCGAAATATCAGCCCGACCACAACATTCTGCTCACTGCCGCGCTGTTCCGCATGCGCGCGCCATTTTTCTATCCCAAGCCGGATGATGAGGGCAACGTCACGTTCGTCTCCGAGGGTCACGAGACGCATAGCGGGCTGGAGTTAAGCGCGCAAGGTAAAGTGACCAACTGGCTGCGGCTCACCGGCACCGCCACGTTCCTGCAAGCTATTTCGTCGGGAACGGAAACGCCCGCGTACAACGATAAACAGGTGATCAACGTTCCGCGCTTTCGAACTTCGTGGTTCGCCGACCTCGATGTGCCGCATATCACTGGCCTGCATTTTCTTCCCGGCTGGAGTTATACCGGACCCAAGGAAGCCACCCGCGATGCTTCGGTTAGCGTGCCGGGTTACAACCTGCTGAATCTCGGTGCACGCTATACGCCGGAAGGAGAGTGGAGCCGCGTGACCTTTCGTCTCTTTGCCGAAAATGTCCTGAACAAGCGCTATTGGAAGGATACCGGCGCAAGTTTCGGCGACACCTTTCTGCATCTCGGCGCCCCCACGACGGTGCGCCTCTCCATGCAATACAATTTCTGATGCCGTCTTTCTTTTCTTTTGTAGTGGCCGGTCTTTAGACCGGCTTTTGGGTCTCCGTCTCCTCAACGCTCTCGGTCCTCTTGAGGGTGGGCATCGGGTGTCGGACCTTCCGGTTTACCCGGAGCTTAGAAGGGCCCGACATTAGGCATAGACTCTCAATGGGCTTTAGCCCCTGAGGAAATGTTTTGGCGCGATGATCAACCATCATCCACAAAAGAAACTGTCCCCCTCAACAAAGGCCTCCGCGTGACCGCGCCGCCAAAAGTCCATGGCCTCGACGGCAGTTTTGTCGAACCAGACTGGCCCAATCTCACGCTGCAGGAAGCAGACCAGCTTTTCCGCAAGTATCCCGCCGCGGAAGAAGCGAATGCCATTCTGACCATCAGCCCGCGGCCTTTCTCGGCGGCCAGTGTGTTGTCCACGCCGCACGGAAAAGTTTTCATAAAGCGCCATCATGCATCCGTACGCTCCGAAGCGGACCTGCTCGAAGAACACCGACTGCTGAACTATCTGCACCAGCGCGATTCCATTGTCGTCGCGCCGCTCGCCGATGCCGCCGGAGGAACCGTTACTGCGGCGGACGAATGGACCTACGAAGTTCACCCTTTCGCGCCGGGAATCGATCTCTACGAAGAAGCCCATTCCTGGACACCCTTCTTGGGCCTTGCCCACGCCCGCAACGCCGGACGCGCCCTCGCGCGCCTTCACGCTGCCGCCGACGGATACACGGCTCCGGCTCGCACGACGCGCACTCTGGTAAGCTCCTTCACAATTTTTTCTCAGGATAATCCGTGGCCACCGCTCGATCGCTACGTCAACGAACGTTCGCAACTCCTCGCCTATCTCAAAAACCGCCCTTGGCGCGAACAAATCCAGCAAGCCTTCACCCAACACCACCACGCGCTGCGCCCGTATCTTTCCTCTCTCCAACCGTTATGGACTCACAACGATTTTCACGCCTCCAACCTGTTCTGGAGCGACGCCTCAGCGCAGGCGGAAGTCTCCGCCATTATCGATTTCGGTCTTGCCGATCGCACCAACGCGGTCCACGACATTGCAACCGCCATCGAGCGCAACGCCGTGCGCTGGCTCGAGATCGAGACTGGCGCCGACGTCGTTCATTTCGATCACATCGATGCCTTTCTGTCGGGCTACGAATCCTTCCGTCCTTTATCGGAAAGGGAAGCAGAGGCCATCGGCGCGCTCCTGCCACTCGTGCACGCGGAGTTCGCCCTCTCGGAAACCGACTACTTCATCCGTGTTCTGCGTTCACCGCAGAAAGCGGAAGTCGCTTACAAAACTTTTCTTTTGGGCCACGCCAACTGGTTTCTGACCGATGCGGGGAAACGTTTGCGGGAGCATCTTTCGCGTTGGGCGTCCGGCCGCCCACAATCCGCGGCGCGCGAAAACCAGTCCGTTCCGGCTGCTGTTAAACGGGACGTGCAACGCTAATGTCTCTTCTCGAAATCGTTGCCGTAATTTTCAGCGCCGTCGGCATTTGGCTGACCACCCGGCGTTTGCTCATTTCCTGGCCAGTCACGCTCGTCGCGTGCGGCCTGTACGCCGCCGTCTTTCATCGCGAAAAACTTTATTCGGACATGCTGCTGCAATTCGTTTTCGCCGCGTTCACTTTGTACGGCTGGTGGCATTGGAGCCGCGGCGTGAAAGAAGATGGCGAAGTCCGCGTCGAGCCACTATCGATTCGCGCCGTTTTGGGCGGGATTGCCGCGGGCGTGGTAGGCAGCGTGCTGCTCGGCTATCTGATGGCTCATTACACGGACGCGGCCATTCCACACATCGATTCCGCGCTCACCAGCTTTAGCCTGGTCGCCACCGTCTGGGCCGCCCGAAAACATATCGCGAACTGGTGGCTATGGATCGTCGTGGACCTTATTTATACTGGCGTCTTCGTGTACAAGCATCTCTATTTGACCAGTGGCCTGTACCTGTTTTTTGTTTTTCTTGCTCTGTTAGGCTTGCGCGACTGGCAAAAAGCATTCCGGCAACAGCAGGCTGCCGCCTCCCCGTAGAGGCGCAGGATTGCTTACCCTGAGCCGCGAAGGGTGCGCCCCATGTCCGCACGATCAAGGGATCTTGAGACGACCTAGTCGTCTTCCGCCAATGAATTTTCAGGGATTTGAACTACTCCGCGGACTTGCCGTTCTGACCACGCGAACTTTCCGTGGTTT
>Ga0210383_10000213_pt1 | contig 56382 bp, 51 predicted proteins | sample IncBWC14OmetaG_FD_160072 | JGI IMG/M metagenome (GOLD analysis project Ga0210383, IMG submission 160072) | Forest soil microbial communities from Barre Woods Harvard Forest LTER site, Petersham, Massachusetts, United States - Inc-BW-C-14-O ...
TGAAGGCGCGCAACCGGCCCGTCGAGTAGATCGCAAAGCCCGGCGAGAATCATCATGCCGCCGCCCGCTGCGAACCGGCCCTGCGAGAAAAGTATTCCGGCCCAGAGATTCAGGCAGAGTGCTGCCCAGGTGATGAAATTCGGGGGAATCCCGGTAGGAGCGACGATGCGTGCAAGCCGGTTGATAGGCCAGGATAGATATGCGCCGATGGTGCGACTCAACATGAAGCGCGGATCACCCAGTTATTCCTCGTCGTAAATGGTGCTCAATGTAACGACTTCGTATTCTTTCAAGCCCGCCGGAGTCGTTACCTTCACTTCGTCGCCCACCTTCTTGCCGAGTAATGCGCGACCGATCGGAGAGCTTGTAGAAATCAGCCCCTTCGGCGCGTCGGCTTCTTCCACTGTCACCAGTTTGTACTCGATTTTGGTGCCCTTCGCAACGTCCAACACGACGAGCCGTGAGCCGTAGGCAGCACGGTCCTTGGGGAGGTTGCTTAGATTCAACATCGAAAGGTCCGCCATGCGCTGGTGTAGCTGAGCAAGCCGAGTAGAGACGAAGGACTGGCGCTCTTTAGCGTACTTATACTCAGCGTTTTCGGAAAGATCGCCGTGTGCGCGAGCGACTTTAATCTCTTTCGGCAGCTCATCGTGCAGCTCGTGCTCGAGCGCCGCGATCTCGTCTTTCAGCTTCTTCTTAATTTTTTCAGCTAGATCGATCATTTGAGGCCGTCGGCGGCGCCTGGGAACGCGTCGTGGTGAGGGCGAACTCCCTTTTCGTTTCGGCACAATTACTTAGCGATTATAGAGGATTTGCGGAGAATACCGCAAATTGGTTGATGCCAAGTGACAGCCCAACGATTTTTAGGGCACGTTCGCACTTCAATCGGAGCTGCAGAAGGGTCATGATAGGATTTTAATGCTATGAAAACCATACTCCTTCTCATCTGTTCAAACGTTTTTATGACTTTCGCGTGGTATGGACACCTGAAGTACCGTAAAGCTCCGCTGATAGCCGCAATCGTCGTGAGCTGGCTGATTGCCTTCTTCGAGTATTGCTTTCAGGTGCCGGCGAATCGCATTGGCTACGGCGAGTTCACTGGATTTCAGCTGAAAATCATCCAGGAAGTGATTACGCTCTGCGTGTTTGTTGTTTTCGCGTGGCTGTATCTTGGGGAAGCCGTGCGGTGGAATCACGTGGTGTCGTTCCTGTTTTTGGTGGGGGCGGTCACGTTCGGCTTCTGGGGCAAGTTTTAGCTCGTCCTCATCGTCGCGCATCATTACAAATGAGCGTGATGCAGGTAGACGTTCGCATAGACATCCGCAAATTTGCAGATAGAATTGACGGTTCGAAGCTGGCTGAAAGCGCTTACGTCAGCGAGTCTTGGCTCGGAAGGTGGGAGCTTCGTGCAGTTCGTTTGAAACCAGAAACTGGGGGAGTTGATGATCGTCGGAGTACCGCGCGAAACCTTTCCTGGAGAGCGCCGAGTAGCGTTAGTCCCATCCGTGGTTCCTACCTTGGCGAAATCCGGCCTCGAAGTGATCGTGGAAGCGGGGGCGGGAATTGAAGCGGGATACCCCGACGCCGACTACGAAGCTAAAGGCGCAAAAATTCTCGCCGAACGCGCCGAAGTTTTCCGCTTGGCCGACATTATTGTGCAGGTACTCGCTCATGGATCAAATGACCGGACAGGGGCTGCGGACCTGCCTCTCTTCCGAGGCGGACAGATCCTAATTGGGTTTTTGCGCCCGCTCGGTGAGCTTCAGACCATTCAGGAGATTGCTGCCACCGGAGTGACGTCGTTTTCAGTGGAATTAGTGCCGCGTACGACACGCGCGCAAGCCATGGACGCGCTTTCCTCGATGGGCACGATCTGCGGGTATAAAGCGGTCCTGATAGCCGCTGATACGCTGCCGCGAATTTTCCCGATGTTGACGACGGCTGCGGGCACGATTACGCCTGCGCGTGTTCTTGTGATTGGCGCGGGCGTGGCGGGACTTCAAGCGATTGCGACGGCTCGGCGGCTCGGCGCGGTCACTTCAGCGTACGATATGCGGCCCGCTGCGAAGGAACAAGTGCAAAGCCTGGGCGGGCGTTTCGTCGAGTTGCCCATCGAAGCGAAAGACGCTCAAGATGCCGGCGGATACGCCACGGCGCAGGGCGAAGATTTCTACCGCAAACAGAGAGAGCTGCTAGGCCGCGTGATTGCCGAAAGCGATGTTGTAATCACGGCTGCGGTGATTCCCGGCAAAAAGTCGCCGGTGCTCGTTACGAGCGATATGGTGGCGCGGATGGCGCCAGGATCTGTAATCGTTGACTTGGCATCCGAGCGCGGCGGGAATTGCGAGCTTACGAAGGCAGGCGAGAAAGTTGTCTACAGCGGTGTGACGATCATCGGCCGAATCAATCTCGCCAGTACAGTTCCGTATCACGCGAGCCAAATGTACGCGCGCAATATCACTGCATTTCTTCAGTATCTTGTGCAGGACGGAAAACTTCAGCTAAAACCAGACGACGAAATCGTTCGAAGCACGCTTCTTACTCGCGATGGTGAAATTGTAAACGAGCGAGTGCGCGAGTTCCTATCGCTTCCGGCGCTTGTGACTGCTACCAAAGGAGGAAGTTGATGGTGCAGGCGGACCTGCTCACGGATCTGTACGTTTTCATTCTCGCTGCGTTCATTGGGTTTGAGGTGATCCGGCGCGTTTCGCCTTTACTCCACACGCCGTTGATGTCGCTCACGAATGCGCTCGATGCGATCGCAGTTGTTGGAGCGATTATTCTGGCGGGGGAAGGCAAGAGCACTCTCGCTACGATTCTGGGCACGATTGCGATCGTCGCCGCTACCAGCAACATCGTCGGCGGGTTCCTGATTACCGATCGCATGTTGAAAATGTTCAAAACGAGCCGGCCCACGAAATCATGAATTCTTTCGCGGGTTCGGACGTTCTACTTCAGCTCACCTACCTCGTGGCGGCCATTCTTTTTATTTTGTCGCTGAAATGGATGAGTTCGCCGAGCACCGCTCGCCATGGCGTCTGGGCGGGCGAAGTGGGGATGCTGCTCGCGATCGTTGGAACTCTTCTGCACCACGGAATTGTCGACTATCGTTGGATCGCGACTGGATTGGTCCTCGGATCGATCATCGGCGTGCCGCTCGGTATGGTCCACATGACGGCTGTTCCGCAACGGACAGCGCTGAGCCACGCATTTGGAGCGTTGTGCGTAACTCTCGTGGGCACCTCGGAATTTTATTTGCGTGCTCCCAATGTGCCGCCATTCATGATGGCAGTACTTTCAGCGGAAGTGATTCTTGGCTCGCTGACTTTTACAGGCAGCTTGATGGCGGCAGGGAAGCTCGAGGAAGTGCTGCCGCAGCGGCCCATCACATATAAAGGCCAGAACGTCGTGAATTTGTCGGTATTGGGAATCGCGGTAGCGGCAGCCGTTGTTTTAGTGCGGCATCCGGAGCACATGCATCTGTTCCCTGCGATTCTGGGCATTTCTCTACTGTTCGGCGCTTTGATGATTGTTCCGATAGGCGGCGCGGACATGCCGACGGTGATGTCGCTGCTGAATTCCTATGCAGGCCTTTCTGCTGCGGCGATGGGATTCGTGCTCGACAGCAAACTACTGATCATCGCGGGCGCGCTCGACGGAGCCTCCGGTTTCATCCTCTCTGTAAACATGTCGAAAGCGATGAACCGATCCTTCTCAAATGTTCTGTTCGGTGCGTTCGGACAGGATCAGGCCACCAAAGGCGCGGCAGGGCAGGAGGCGAAGCCCGTAAAGAGCGCTACGCCCGAAGAAGCCGCTGCGATTCTCGGAGCAGCGAGCAAAGTCGTAATCGTGCCCGGTTACGGTATGGCCGTTGCCCAGGCGCAGCATAAGGTACGCGAGCTGTACGACGCACTCACGAAGCGCGGCGTCGATGTGAAATTCGGAATTCATCCCGTGGCGGGGCGCATGCCGGGACACATGAACGTCCTGCTGGCGGAAGCCGACATTCCGTACGACAAGTTGATGGACATGGACGATGTCAATCCGGAACTTCCGCAAACCGACGTTGCGCTTATTATTGGCGCGAACGACGTGACGAATCCCGCCGCTCGCACCGATCCGAGCAGTCCGATCTACGGAATGCCCATTCTCGATGTGGACAAAGCGCGCACCGTAATGGTGATCAAGCGGGGTATGAGTCCCGGTTTCGCCGGCATCGATAATCCGCTCTACTATCTCGATAAAACGCTCATGCTTTTCGGCGATGCAAAATCTTTCGTAGGCGACATCGTGCGGGAGCTGGGCGGTGGCGGCCACAGCTAGCTCCCCGCGATCGACACGATTTCTCCTAATGAGGGTACTGACGCTCAAGTTTAGCTTTGCAATGCAAAGTACTTGACAATGAAAATTACTTAGCATAACGTCTGGCATGCGGCGGCTAGACTCACGTAGTTCAAGGAGACGACGCTCATGGGAAAACGTATTGCCGCCATTGGCTTCATTTTCGTTTGCACCGCCATCGCGTGGGGCATTCTCGCCAGCACCATTTTCTATCGCACATATTCGTCCGATTCCCGCCTCAGGGGAAAGGTCGCATCCTCCTGGGGCACCTCACAGGAGCAGGCTCCGCCCACCGCTACCTATCCGGAACGCTCGTGGCGTCAAGTTCCCGCGAATGGAGACGGCAAGGAGAGCATCCGGATGATCGACGACTTGCGCTACGTCGCCCTCACGCTCCAGAAGAGCCGAGTGAATGCCGTCCTTCATGCCGACTACCGGAGGAAGGGACTCCTCTGGTACAGCACCTATCAGGTCCAGTTCGCCGGGATGTATGAATTCGTAAATCCAGACGATCAGCCGCACGACGTGACGTTTACCCTGCAACTTCCAGCGGAGCAGGCGATTTACGACGACTTGGTTTTCTCCGTGAATGGCGTGCCTCTCGTGCTCGAAAACAAGAAGTCGGAAACGTTTGGCCGAACGAGCGTGCCGCCGCATCAAACCGCGGTGCTCGACGTTGGTTATCGATCTCAGGGCCTCGATAGCTGGCACTACAATTTCGGCGACCAGGTGAGTCAGATTCGGGATTTTGAGTTGCGCCTGACTACAGACTTCGAGGGCTTCGATTTTCCGGAGAACACACTGTCGCCAACGCAGGAAAATCAAACCGCCAAGGGCTCCGAATTGATATGGAGCTACAAGAATCTCGTATCAGGCTACAAAATTGGATTAGACCTTCCGCAAAAGCTTCAGCCGGGACCCTTGGCTGGACGAATCAGCGCCTTCGCGCCCGTTTCGCTACTATTTTTCTTCTTCGTGCTGTTCGTGCTGACTACGATCCAGGGAATCGAGCTGCATCCGATGAACTATTTCTTCCTCGCCTGCGCTTTTTTTTCGTTCCACTTGCTTATGGCATATCTCGTGGATCACATTTCGATTCACGCTGCGTTTGCAATCTGCTCTGCGGTGTCGGTGTTCTTGCTCGTCAGCTACTTGCGGCTGGCGGTGGGAATGCGATTCGCGGCTCTGGAAGCGGGGCTTGCCCAGGTGATTTATTTGATCCTGTTCTCGTACGCGTTCTTCTTCGAGGGTTTCACGGGCCTCGCGATTACGATCGGCGCGATTCTAACGCTTTTCATCGCGATGCAGATGACGGCGCGAGTCCGTTGGACCGAAAAATTTCAGACCAGGGCGGCACAGGGATAGTCCAAGCGTGAAGTCGGTCAGCGAACTTGTACCGTCACGGTCGAAGTCTTAGAGTTCCCGTTACCGTCTTCGGCCGTCAGCTTGTATTCCGTGGTTTTGGTGGGTGCGATTTCGACGCAGCGGCTGAAGGACGGCCAGACAGAATTGGTTTGCGGCTCCAGCTTAACCAGCTTTGCGTTCGACACGCCGTAGCACAACTGAACCGCCTCGCCGCGATGGACAACGGGCGGGGTGGCGTAGAAGTTCAAGATCTTGAATTCGTTTCCGCCGAGCTGCTCAACGGTCTGGCGGTCCTCAGCACGTTTCGCCGCCGCGGCGGTTTCAGCGGCTCTTTGCTCTATCTCAAGGTTTTGCTGGCGACGGAAATAGAAGGTCGCTCCGACATAGAGCATCGCAAAAATCATCAGGATCGACGTGTACAGCAGTGGATTGCGAAATCCTGAGAGTGGTTTGTGATTCGGATCAGTACTCATCTCATTTGCCGCGCTTTTAAATTATATCTGAGCTGTCAGCGTTCCCTCTAGCCGCATTCGCAATCACCGCCTCCGTCCGACCGCCAAGCCATTCTGATTCTCAAAATCTTCTTGTACCGCACCTGCGCCCTGGGACATCTATTCACCCATGGAATACAGACAGCTTGGTTATTCTGGTTTGAAAGTTCCGGCCCTGAGCTTTGGCACAGGGACATTCGGCGGCGGCGGCGAATTTTTCAAGGCGTGGGGCAGCAGCGATGTTGCAGAGGCCACGCGCCTCGTCGATGTGTGCCTCGAAGCCGGCGTGAATCTGTTTGATACCGCCGACATCTACTCTCGCGGGCTCTCGGAAGAAATCCTCGGCAAAGCGATTGCCGGTCGCCGCAATAATCTGCTGATTTCGACCAAAGCTTCATTTCGGATGGCCGACGGCCCGAATGAACTGGGATCGTCTCGCTATCATGTCATAAGCGCGTGCGAAGCCAGCCTCCGCCGGCTCGGTACCGACCATATCGATATCTATCATCTTCACGGATTCGACGCGATCACTCCGATCGAAGAAACTCTCCAGACGCTCGATCAACTCGTGCGCAGCGGGAAAATTCGCTATATCGCTTGCTCCAATTTTTCCGGATGGCATCTGATGAAGTCGCTCGCGATTTCCGAGCGGTACGGCCTCGCTCGCTATGTTGCTCATCAGGCGTACTATTCGCTCATCGGGCGTGATTTCGAATGGGAGCTGATGCCGCTCGCACTGGACCAGAAAGTTGGGACGATCGTCTGGAGCCCTCTCGGCTGGGGACGCCTCACCGGGAAGCTTCGGCGCGGTCAACCGCTCCCGGAAGCTAGCAGGCTGCATAAGACTGCCAAGTTCGGGCCTCCGGTCGCTGAAGAATACCTCTATCAAGTCGTCGATGCTCTCGACGAAGTCGCGAAGGAAACTGGAAAGACCATTCCCGACATTGCGTTGAATTGGCTTTTACAGCGGCCCACGGTCGTAAGCGTGGTGATCGGTGCGCGCGACGAGAAGCAGCTGCGCCAGAATCTTGGCGCGGTTGACTGGAAGCTTTCGGAAGATCAGGTCGCCAAACTCGACGCGGCCAGCGAACTGACACCTCCCTATCCTTACTGGCACCAACGACAATTCGCCGAACGAAATCCGCTGCCAGTCCCCGTTCGCGAAAAACCGACTCGGAATCTCTAACGATCCGATTGTCGATGTTTGTTTTTTCACTGTGCCGGGAGGCAAGATCAGTGATCGACGCGACTCTGGTCCTCTTGATCCCGTCGTTTGTAATATTCGCTGTCGCTCCCGGCGCGAAAACTAATTGGCGCGCTAACCGCCTTCAAGTACTATAGCCGCCTAATTTCGTCGACCGGTGGAAGAAAAGGGTATTGTCCGATACGTGCGGTTGGTTTGAAGTCTTTCACCGAGACCGGCTGTGATCAGAAAAATGGTGTGAGAATGAGCGTCGAAAAGATTCGTCGATGCGGACGCAGCCGGCATCGGAGATCTATCGCGCACGCAACCCGCACATTCTTGGTCCTCACTGGAATATTGTTCGCAGTAGTCCCGTGCATGGCTGAAGCGCCCAATTCCCATCCGGGCACAAATATTTTCCATCCTGGTTCGACGCCTGCCGACGCCATCTATCATTTGTCGCACTTGGTTCTGTCAGTCACGGCTCTGATTTTCGCCGTAGTCGCTACTCTACTGATCTACGTAATCGCGAAATACCGCGACAAGGGTACCGGTGACCGGCGCGAGCCCGCGCAGGTGTATGGAAGCACACAAATCGAACTTGCATGGACCGTTCTTCCCGTTCTGATTGTCGTGATTCTGTTTCTCGCCACGGCTCGCGTCATTCACGGAATTCAGGACGCCGTTCGCCCGCCGGCTGCGATGGAAGTTACCGCGATCGGGCATCAGTTCTGGTGGGAATTTCGATATCCCGCGCTTGGGATTGTCACGGCAAACGAACTTCACGTCCCTGTGAGCGATCCAGCGAATCCGACCCCAACATTTTTGAAATTACTTTCTGCAGACACCGACCACAGCTTCTGGATTCCTGAGCTCGCGGGAAAAACCGACTTGATTCCCAATCGCATAAACGAGATGTGGATCGATCCGCACCAGACCGGCCCCTACCTGGGACAGTGCGCGCAGTACTGCGGCACTCAACACGCAAAGATGTTGTTGCGGGTGTATGTCGATACTCCCGAAGAATTCCAGCAGTGGGTCACTCTTCAAAAGCGCCCCGCGAATGTCGACGAAGGAGTGGGTGAGGGGCGGCGCGTATTCGAAACTACCGCGTGCGTTAACTGCCATGCGATCGCTGGAACGGCCGCGATCGGTACATTTGGCCCCGACCTGACTCACTTGATGAGCAGGGAAACAATCGCATCGGGCGCCGCCGAGAACACAGAAGCGCAGCTCAAGTTGTGGATTGAGAATCCAGACGCGATCAAGCCGGGATCGCTGATGCCGGCGATGAAATTGAACTCCCGCGATTCGGACGCACTGGTGGCGTATTTGCGGACGTTGCATTAGAAAAGTTGTCAGAGGAAGTGCTGATGTCCTCGGATGCAATCTCGATCGGTGCGGCGGATTTGCGAGGGCGTCCGATCGTGGAGGTTCTTCACGATTGGGTGGTCACCGTCGATCATAAACGTCTCGGCATCCTCTACATCCTTTACTCACTCGTTTTTTTGGTCGTTGGAGGCATTGAGGCGACGATCATGCGCATTCAGCTGATCCGCCCTCACAATGATTTAGTTTCCCCGCAAGTTTTCAATCGTATGTTCACGATGCACGGAACGACGATGATTTTTCTCGTCGCCATGCCAATCCTTTTCGGATTCGCCAACTACCTCGTGCCGCTGATGATTGGAGCGCGCGACATGGCGTTTCCGCGCCTCAACGCATGGAGCTTCTGGATCACCGCATTCGGTGGCCTACTTTTGAATTTCAGTTTTATTGGCGGCAGCGGCCTCTACGGGGCGGGCAGCGCGCCAGATGCCGGATGGTTTGCGTATGCGCCGCTCACCTCACGGGCGTTTGCCCCGGGTCACGCTTCCGATTATTGGGCGGTCGCTCTACTCGTCTCAGGATTCGGCAGTGTCGGCACAGCGATCAACATCATCACGACGGTCCTGTGCATGCGCTGCCCTGGGATGAAGCTCAGCCGGATGCCGCTGCTTGCATGGCTGAACTTTGTGATGTCCGGAATGGTTTTGATCGCCATCACTCCTCTGACCGCCGCCCAGGTGATGCTCCTGGTTGACAGATATCTCGGCGGACATTTTTTCGATACGCAGGCAGGTGGCTCGGCGACCCTGTGGATGCACTTCTTCTGGATCTTCGGCCATCCGGAGGTCTACATCCTCGTAATTCCGGCTTTCGCGTTCGTCTCCGAAATTATTCCAGTTTTTTCTCGCAAACCGATTTTCGGGTACCCCGTGATGGTTGGCGCCACAGTCTGCATCGCATTCATCAGTCTCAGCGTCTGGGCTCATCACATGTTCACGATCGGCATGAATTCATATGCGAACAGTTTTTTCACAATCACCACGATGGCAGTTGGCGTTCCGACCGGGATCAAGATTTTCAATTGGATTGGCACGATGTGGGGCGGGAAGATTCAGTTCAAAACGCCGATGCTTTTCTGCATCGCGTTCCTGTTTCAGTTCCTGATTGCGGGCCTCACTGGAATCATGCTGTCCGCAGCTCCTTTTAATTGGCAGCTTTCCAATTCTTATTTTGTTGTCGCGCATTTTCACTACGTAATCGTGGGCGCGATTTTGTTCGCGCTATTCGGCGCGTTCTACTACTGGTTTCCGAAGATGAGCGGAAAAATGTATAGCGAGGTGCTTGGGAAATGGCACTTCTGGCTTTTCGTGATCGGCTTCCATTTGACGTTCGATTTCATGCACATCCCCGGGTTGCTGGGTATGCCGCGGCGAATCTACACGTACGAACCTGGCCGTGGATGGGAATCCTGGAATCTGATTTGCACGATCGGTGTGTTTTTTCAGGGAATTGCTACAGTCATCTTTCTCGCGAATCTGATTTGGTCATACTTCGCGGGGCCCGAAGCCGGAAACGACCCATGGGATGCTTGGACTCTCGAGTGGTCAGTTAGTTCGCCGCCGCCGGATTTCAACTTCGCGACAATTCCGTCGGTGGCCAGCCGGCGTCCATTGTGGGATCTGAAACATCCGGAAGATCCAGACAGCGTGTACGAGTGAAAATGGATAAAAGGTACTGCTCATGAACGCGATCGCCACTCCGGCTCCAGAATCAACAAACGCGTGGGCTTTGCCTTATCGTGGCCGCGTCGGAATGTGGTGCTTGATTGTGGCCGAATCGGCGATGTTTACGATTTTCGTCGTCGCTTACCTCTATTACCTCGGAAAAAGCCTGAGTGGCCCAACTCCGAAACAGGTTCTCGAAACTCCGATCTTTTTTACCGTGTGTCTCCTCTCGAGCAGCTTGTCGATGCATTTCGCCACTCGGCTTTTGAAGGAGGGAAAAAGCGTGGGATTTCTGGCCATGTGGCTTCTCACGATCGTTCTCGGTGGGCTCTTTTTGATTGGAACGGGCCAGGAATGGCACAAACTGATCTACAAGTACGGACTCACGATCTCAACGAATCTATTCGGGACCACATACTATTCGCTCGTTGGTCTTCACGCCTTTCACGTTACCGTCGGCCTGATCGCGTTGAGTCTGGTGCTTCTATTTGCTCTCGCGGGGAAGGTGCCTCCCGAGCAGTCAGAACGCGTCGAAGTGCTTTCCATGTACTGGCATTTTGTAGACGTCGTATGGGTCGTCGTTTTTACCGTGGTTTACACTCTAGGACGCTGAGAAGAGGGAACATTCGTTGTGGCGACAGTTGAGAAAACTCCGAACGCGGCTCAGCCGGTCGTGATTGAAATGCCCGCCCCCACGGCGTGGCCGATCATACTTGCGTTGGGATTTACGCTGGTTTTTGCAGGATTGCTCACGAGCGCCTCCGTGAGCGCATTGGGAGCGATTCTCGCTGTCACGGGTTGCATTGGCTGGTTCCGTGAAGTCTTCCCACACGAACGTCACGAAACGCTGCGCGTGGTCGCGAAAGATGTTTCCCTCGTTACCGCGCGTCAAGCTGTGGACCGTGTTGCCATCACATCCGCGCAAACTCGCGCCTGGCTCCCCATCGAGACCTACCCCATTTCCGCTGGCGTAAAAGGCGGCGTAGCGGGCAGCGTGGCAATGGCGGCGCTGGCGTGCACATACGGGCTTTGGAAAATGGGGAGTATTTGGTATCCGATCAATTTGCTCGCGGCTGCCGTCTACTCCCAGTCCATAAAGTATGGCGACCAGTTGCTTTCGTTTCATGCCGACAGCTTTATTCTGGCGTGCGTGATCCACGGCATCGTGTCGCTACTGGTCGGACTACTCTACGGTGCGATGCTGCCGATGTTTCCTCGGCGGCCGATTATTTTAGGAGGGCTTGTCGCGCCAGTCGTCTGGTCGGCGCTTATTTATGCCATTCTCGGAGTTCTCAATCCGCTCCTTGAAAGCAAAATCGATTGGTGGTGGTTTCTCGCTTCCCAATCGGCGTTCGGAATCGTAGCGGGATTCGTCGTGATACGGCAGTCGCGCGTGCCAACACGAGAAAATGTTCCTTGGGTCTTGCGAGCTGGGCTTGAAGCTCCTGGTACGATGCGGGAACACGACCATGGCGCGCAGGATGGAAGTAAGTAGCCATGATGAATCTGCGAAGCTCCTTCGTAATTGCGTCGGCTACCGCTCTCATCGCGATCGCAGGTTGTGACGTATCGCATGGCCGGCCCAAACCGAATTCAGAAGAAATCTCCCCGGATAAAGTCGCCGATTTCGGGATTCTGTACTCCGAGAATTGTTCCGGTTGCCACGGCAAAGACGGAAAAGGCGGAGCGGCGATCGCACTGGCGGATCCAGTTTATCTTGTTATCGCCAGTGATGCCGTCACGCGGCGTGTGATCGCAAACGGCGTGCCCGGTACGGCGATGCCCGCGTTCGCTCAAAGCGCCGGAGGCATGCTCACGGATAAGCAGGTCGATGTGATTTCGCAAGGCATTCGTTCGAGCTGGGCTAATGTCTCTCAAGCGAGCGCGGCCGATGTGCCTTCATATATTTCGAAATCGAACGGAAATCCCGAACGCGGCCCAGCGGTGTACGAAAAATTCTGCGAGTCGTGCCACGGTCATGGTGGCCGAGGTGGCGCGAAGGCTGGTTCGATAGTCGACCATTCCTTCCTCTCGCTCGTCAGTGATCAGTACCTCCGAACCATCGTGATCGCTGGACGGCCCGAGTTGGGAGCGCCCGACTGGCGACGAAACGCTCCCGGTACATCGATGAGCGAGCAGGAAATCACGGACGTAGTAGCGTGGCTGAGTTCACAGCGTTCAAGCCTGCCGTCCGAGCAGCAGTCAAAGTCGAAACCGGCCGCCAAGTCTGGATCAGCAAACGCTCATAACTAGGAGCAGCACTACGATGTCGACCGACCCCACAATCTCCCGGCGCGGAGTACTCGTGAAACTGGCGATCCTTTTCAACGCCGCGGTAGGGATAGCTCTCGCAGTGCCAATCGTCAGGTTTCTCGCCTCAGCGATCACCCGTGGGCGTTCGCGCGGCTATCTTTCCTGGGTTCAACTTGGTCCCGTTAGTGATTTTCCAGAAGGTCAGACGCGCCTCGCTACGTTTCGCAATCCGTACGTAACTCCCACGGATGGCGACACAGCCGAGACGGCGTGCTGGGTCCGCAGACTAGAAGGCGATTCGTTCCAGGTATTCGCCGTCAATTGCGCGCATCTTGGTTGTCCGGTCCGCTGGTTTCCGCAATCGAGTCTCTTCTTGTGTCCTTGCCACGGCGGCGCTTATTACCAGGATGGTTCTCGCGCATCGGGGCCCCCGGAGCGAGGCCTGTTTGAGTATGAATACAAAGTTCAAAACGGTTTCGTTGTAATTCAGGCTGGCGAACTACCGACGCCGGGATCACCTACGGCGTCGCTCGTGAATATCAAACCTCCATGCGCCTGATTAAACAAATCGGAGAATGGCTCGACGCACGCCTGCAGCTGGCCGCGCCGGTTCGCGAGATGTCTGAACACCCTGTCCCGCGCAATACGGCGAGCTGGTGGTATGTTTTCGGCAGCGCCGCGTTCGTCGTCTTCATTTTGCAAATTGTCACTGGCATCATGCTCGCGCTGGTCTACGTCCCGTCCGCGAGCGAAGCGTGGAGCAGCCTGCAATATTTGAATCACGGTGTCGCGCTCGGCTGGTTCATTCGCGCGATGCATGGATGGGGCTCGAACTTCATGGTCGCCATCGTGCTGATTCACATGATGCAGGTGTTTTTGTTCGGCGCTTATAAATTTCCGCGCGAACTAACGTGGTTGATCGGCGTCTTTCTTTTGTTAATGACGCTCGGCATGGCGTTCAGCGGCCAAGTGTTGCGCTTCGATCAAGACGCCTACTGGGGCTTGGGAATTGGCGCTTCGATCGCGAGCCGCGTTCCGATCGTCGGCCCATTGATCGTGCAACTCATGCTTGGCGGCCCGATTATCGGCGGCGCCACATTATCGCGATTCTTCGCGATACACGTTTTTGTGATTCCCGCAATATTGCTGGCGTTCGTCAGTCTCCACCTGCTCCTCGTCTTGAAACTCGGAATCAACGAATGGCCGATGCCCGGCCGCCTGGTGCGAAAAGCCACGTATGAGCACGAGTATCACGAGTTGACGCAAATGGACGGCGCGCCCTTCGTTCCCTATGCCGTCTGGAAGGACATGTTCTTTGCGGCGTTTATCATAATTGCTGTCGCCGGCTGCGCTGCTTATTTTGGCCCGTTCGGCCCCACCGGCCGCCCCGATCCAACAATTATTCAAACGGTTCCGCGTCCCGATTATTTCTTCCTCTGGCTCTACGCGCTTCTCTCATTGCTGCCGCCGTCGATGGAAACGCCGGTGCTTTTGATCGGGCCGGTGATTGCCCTCGCAGTTCTGCTATTACTCCCGTTTGTTTCAGGTGAAGGTGAAAAGAGTTGGCGCCGTCGTCCGATTGCGGTGATGACCGTACTTCTAATTGCCGTCACGCTTTCCACTTTTACCCATCTCGCAGGCTACACGCCGTGGAGTCCTCACATGAACGCGTGGAGCGGCCAGCCAGTACCTCGCGAATATCTCGATCACAGAACGCCGCTCGAATTGCAGGGTGCCGCCGTCTTTCAGTTGAAGCAGTGCCGCAATTGTCACGCCCTCGATGGGGAGGGAGGGCAGCGCGGTCCGGCGCTCGATAGTGTTGCTGTCCGGCTCACGCAAGATCAATTGATCCGGCAAGTAATCCAAGGCGGTGGAAACATGCCTGCCTACGGGAAAAATCTCAGTCCTGCGGAGACAACCGCGCTCGTGGCATTCCTCGAGACGCTGCATCCAGCCGGGCAGCAGCCCGCGCGAGACGCCGCCCGAGCGGTTGCGCTGAATCCGGACGAGCCAGCCTCAGGGCACGAGCCTCAACCCGCAAAGCCCTAAATTTTCGTACAACCGTGATGACTGCAAACGCCGAAGCCGTTTTCCAATCATGGTCCGCTCCGTTGGGACTCGACGTCGCGCTATGTCTTACAGTTTTGATCTACGCGCGCGGCTGGTTTCGCCTGCGCGCGAGTTTTCCGCAACTGCATGGAGCATGGCGCCTCGTTACATTTATCACTGGAATCTCGGCGGTGTGGATTGCGATTGGCTCTCCGCTCGACGCCTTCGACGAATTCTCGCTTTCCGTTCACATGATCCAGCATCTCCTACTGATGGCGATAGCGCCGCCTTTAATTCTGCTCGGCGCACCTGAGTTGCCGCTCCTTCGCGGCCTTCCACGTAAAGTCGTCCGCGGCGTCGCGAGCCCATTTCTCAGATCGAATTCAGTAAAGCGGCTCGGACACTTCCTCACAAATCCCGCATTCGCCTGGATCGCCGCCGCATTCGCGCTAATTGGCTGGCACATCCCCGCTGCATTTGATCTGGCGTTGCAGTGGCCGTGGCTGCACAAGTTGGAGCACGCAACTTTTTTCGCAGCTGGCCTCCTCTTCTGGTGGCCGGTCATCCAGCCGTGGCCTAGCACCGCCCAATGGCTTCGATGGTCGATCCCGCTCTATCTTTTCTGCGCTACTCTACCTTGTGATGTGCTCTCGGGTTTCCTCGCGTTCTGCGATCGTGTCGTATATCCCTCATATCTCTCAACGCCACGAATTTTCGGCCTTACCGCGCTCGCCGACCAGCAATCCGCAGCCGCCCTGATGTGGTTTTCAGTAACAATTATTTACCTGGTTCCCGCAGCGATCATCACGATCCAGATCCTCTCTCCTCATGACCCGCAATCTGGGCGCACAGTCGCGCCCACGTCGCACACTCTAGCCACCGAGCAAGCGCCAACACCCAAGTTCGAGGTTATCTGAGCAAAGTAGCTCCGCGCTCGAGGATGAAACGAAATTGAAATTGCATGGTGGCGTCGCGAGAACTGCAGAAAAAAAACATCAGGATGCCTTGCGGAATACGGAGGATTTTGCGAAGTGGCGGAGAGGGGGGGATTGTATCCCACTGCCGAGTTGGTTTGTTTCCGTTTGCAGAGCGTTGCATTGCTACACAAAACAATCGAGTTATTTTTATTTTTTGCAACTGTAAGAATCGCAAGATACTTCTCAGAGTTAAATCGAGTGGAGAACGGTAGCAAATCTGGTAGCACGGGCTGACGGGCTGGCGAGGGTACTCCGACGAGCCTGCCCTCTCTGTCAATCGAACGCCACGGTGCAAAAATGTAAAGCCTGTCTGTCCAACAAATTATTCCAAAACTTATTTTTTGGAGCAATGTGATGATTGGGCTGAAAATAGCGTTTTTATTGGGTTTTTCGTCGATTTTCGTTGACAGTCTCGGAGTACTCCGATATTTTTTGATCGTAGGCCAGCCGCTGACGGACCAGCGAGCTGAAACACGCAGGGCGGAATCGAACGGAGGTTCGGTACCCTTTGCGACGCGAGTGGTCGGCAAGTGCCGACACAATCGGTAGACGTGCTCCAGCGCACTGGGCTGGTTCCAACGGCTGCTGAGTCTTCTCTCTAGGATGTTGAGAAGGAGACATTCCGAACACGGAGTGTCTCTAATGAGCAGTCCCGCAGTGAAATCCTGTGAAGGTCCTCTTGTAACACAATCGATAGCACCTCGTGGTCTACGTGTGCCTGATGCCGCCGCATACGCTGGCGTCACGCACTGGTGCATTCGCACGGCAATTTGGACAGGCAGACTCAAAGCCTACAGGGCGGGCAAAACGATCATCATCTTGCGTGAAGACATAGATCGATATCTGAATTCCCTCCCTGAAGTTCAACCCAATAACGCTGAATGGCTCGCTGACCGCCAGCAGAAGGCAGGTGGGGCATGAGAGAGGTCACAGAATTATTTGTCGCGGGTGTGTTCGCACGGAGCACCGTAAAGCAGGGTCAGAAAGCAACTTTTTTCGCCATAAGTGAGCACCATTATTTGTGAGTTTCAGACTTCCTAAAAGAGGAGGCACCATTTTATGTCGACCATCGAACGACCGAATCAGGTCACCTCAATCTGCGTGGTTCCGAGCCAGTGGGCGGCAGTAAAGAAACTGGCCTACGAGACTGGCAAGACGCAAGCATCCATCGTGCGAGAAGCCCTGACGCTGTATTTCGCCAAACTCGCACGCAAGGGTTAGGAAAGGCGTGATCGCCGGGACTGGGCAGCATAGCACCATCACTTTCAGGGCAACGCAACCATCATCTTGCGGGAGGAGGTTCGCACGCCGGTGTAGCAAGCAGCAAATGCGTTCCACAGCGCTTGCAGTTTCTGTGGACTAGCAGTCACTAAGGATTATTTTATGAACGGAACACTCATCTCTTGGTTCAAGCACCGCAACTACGGGTTCATCCGTCCTGAATTAACGGACGATGAAATCTTCTGCCACATCACCGACCTGCCGAATAAAGAGCCGCTCACAAAGGGCACCCGTGTCACATTTGAACTCGGTCAGTTCGGCGGTCGCCGCAAAGCAATCAACGTTGAGGTGGCGTCATGACCACCCAACCGAGGTCCTTCGCAGAACAAAAAAACGTAACCACGTATCCAGCCATCCAATATTTGAATACGCTTTTCAGCAAAACGGACACAGTCTGTCTCACTTTCATCCACGCGACGAAGAAGTATGCTAGCGGCGGTGCAGTCACCGAAAATATGTTTCTTCCGATGACTGATGCTATCTCGGATGAGGCGATTGCACGCTTAACTCGGATCAATAAAGAGTTCCATGTGTACGTGAGCATGGCTCCGTTCAAACACGGCTCAAAGAATCGCACCAAAGCGAACATCGCAGATGTGCGTCATGTTTTTATCGAGGCTGACGAAAACGGCGATGAAGTCTTAGCTGCAGTGCGAGCGTCTGCAGTCGCGTGCGAAATTCCAGCACCGACAATCATCGTGCAATCGTCTCCGCACAAGTATCAGTTTATCTGGAACGTCATTGGTTTCACGATTCCTGAGCAGGAAGCATTGAACCGTACGCTACAGCAAAAGTTTGGTGGCGATCCGCAAGCGACTGATGCTGCCCGTGTATTACGAATCCCCGGGTTCCGCAATATCAAACCGAAGTACGACGATCCGAAGCCCGTGGCAGAGATCATCGAATATAACGCACCGCCGTTCATGGGAATCACACTTCGCGATTTTGAAATCCCGATGACGAGTGAACCCAACAATGCCGTTTACCCTGTTGTGTCTGATGCCGTAGTCCAACAGAGCATTGATTTTTTGGAGGCAGCACTGAACGAAGCCTCGGTTAGTTATACCCGAAAAGTATGGGAAGGATCGGGTGGTGCTTATAAGTTTCCACTGGCTCTGTGCCCTTGGAGCGAGAACCACGAAAACGGCGGTGTCTCCGATGCAATGGCAATCGTTCAGCCCAGCGGAGCCTACGGATTCAAATGTTTGCACGCTCACTGCGCTGATAAACACTGGAAGGATTTCCGCAAACATCTGGAGTCTTTGGCGGGATACGAGCTATCGTTCGCCGAAAAACCGGAACCGCCCCTCAGTGAAACAGAACCGGTCGCGGAATCGAAAAACATTCCGGTGCCATCTTTGATTGTGCGCCCTACGGTGAATCAATCTATGTTCTACGGTTTGGCTGGCGAGATCATCAAAAAGTTGGAACCTCGCACCGAAGCGCATCCCGTGGGAATGCTCGTCGAGTTATTGGTTTCGTTCGGCAACGTGATGAACCGCGGTGCTTATTTTCAGATCGATGACACGCGTCACTACACGAACGAATTCATGGTGAAGGTTGGTGAAACTGCACGGGCTCGGAAGGGCACAGGGAAAGATCGCATCCGGGCAATCATGCGTCTTGTTGATTCTGAATGGAGTCTGCTGCGTGATGTTTCGGGAGTCGGCAGCGGCGAAGCGATCATTCAAGCTGTCCGTGATCCGCATCAGACGTGGGTTTTGGACAAAAAGACCGGTGTAGGCGACTGGGTGACAGACGATAGGGGGGTCGATGACAAAAGACTCTGCGTCAACATGGGTGAATTTCAGGGCATCTTGGCTGCGTGCAATCGAGCAGATAGCTTGATGTCTGTTGTGTTTCGTGACGGCTGGGACGGGCGACCGCTGAAAAACCTAGTGAAGAATAATCCATCAAACTGTGAAAAGGGACACATATCGGTGATGGCTGACACAACGCGTGCGGACCTCGGCGTCAGTTTGAATCAAGCCGATAGGAACAACGGATTCGCCAATCGATTTCTGTGGGTTTACGTTTGGCGTGATATGAATCATTTACTTCCCGAGGGCGGCGGCGATATTGACTGGACTGACGAAGTCACTCAGTTGCAAGAGGCGGTGACGTTTGGGCAGCAGACTCAGCGGATGTTCATGGATGAATCCGCCCGCAAGATTTGGAGTCGCACGTTATATCCGAAACTGGAACGAGAGATTCCGGGCGTCGTCGGTGCTATCACTGGGCGGGCGTCAGCTCACACCCTCCGATTAGCTATGCTCTATGCGTTGCTCGATAAGTCGGACCACATTCGTGCGGAACATCTCGAAGCCGCAGCGGCGTTATGGCAGTACTGCGAAGACTCGGCGCAAGCCATCTTCGGCGACCTATTGAGCCCCGAGCAAACGAAGATCGTCGATTTTCTAGCGGCTCACGGGGATTCGAACAAGAAGCGGCTGATCCATGACTGTTTCCAGCGACATCGCCCAGCCGACCTGATTCAATCCGACCTAGATTTTTTGAAATCGAGGAATAGAGTCACGGTGAAAGACGTGAACGAAGTGCCCGTGTACCACGCCATAAAGTAGGGTCGCATAAATTGTCCGTTTTCGAGGGTTCGTCGAGGAAAAACAGATCAGAAAATGAAGTGCGGGTCGCAGGGTCGCAGCTTACACGACAAAAAGCTAAGTGATAGATAAAGAAGAAGAAGAAGAAATAAGAAGTATAGAAACGGACATAAAATGCGACCCGCGTGTGCTTCATTTTTTAATTCTTGTTTGGGCGGGTGCGACCCTGCGACCAGTGTACGGGATTTTTTGAGGTGAAATAGTTCGCAGTTGGGCACCTGTCGCGGAATCCAGACGGGTGAAATAAACGAGTAGAAGTGCGGCAGCAAATTTGAGGCAACACTATGAATCCTGAAAAAGTAGCACTGGCTGAAGGCGTACTAACTACACCAGTTTCCGATTAGCGCGTTAATCGGGAGTTGAGGCGTCCCGGGTGATGAGCCTCTCGATTTGTGTCGGTCTAGCGATTACGGCGCGACCTGTATTGCCGGAGGCTGCCATGTGCCCGCGCCGGGAGGCAAAATTGAAGGCGGCTCCGTCTTCGGCCAATACAATCGCATGACCATGTAAATCGGCCCGTCCGGAGCCGGGAGCCAGTTGGCTTTCTTGTCACCCGCAGGAACATCCTTCTGGATATACAGTGTCAGCGAGCCGTCAGCATTCTTCTTTAGGATCGGCAGCATCGGCGAATTGATCAGGTAGCGGTTGATTGGATTCTGAATCAGCAACTGGGTTTTGCCGTCGTACATTGTGACGGACCAAAATGCGTTCACGGGAGGGTATTGTCCGGCAGCGAAAGTCAGCGTGTAATTGTGCTTGCTACCATCAAGGGGCTGGCCGTCGCTGGCGGCTTTAGCTGCGGGATACATCGCTTCAACCGCGTCGTTGCCGTATATTCCGGCCAACGCTGAGGCAGCACGGAGCAGGTAGTCGCCGTTGTAGAATGCCCGGTTGCCGAACGCGGCACCGACGCTCCAACCGTTGATGTCTTTGCCGATGTTAAGTTTTGCTTTCTCAATCGCCTCATAGCCTTCCTTAACGGCCAAGCCTAGCTCGCCCTTTTGCGCCTCAGAAAGTTTGGTTACATCGAAGGGTTTTCCGGCTTCGATTCCGACCGTTGCGAACTTCGCCCGCAGCGCAGTCTCTTCAGGAGGCGTTGGGCAGAACTGGAGTAGGAGATTCAAATACGTCGGAAAGTCCAACTTGAACGCATCATCCGTGAACTCCGGGAAATCAGGCGCGGGTAGCGCAGTTGGCGGTGGCTGATGGGTGAACGCGGACAGCGTTTGTGCCTTATACCCCGATTGAATCTTCTTCACATTCTCCATGTCGTTCGGGTTAAACAACTGCGTCCGGATAACGGCGAGTGAGAACTGCGTCTCTGATGGGAATACCTTTTTGATACCGGCAGGCGTTGTACCGCTCCAGCCCGGACCTGAAACCATGTAGCAGCCCGGATCATTTCCGGTTGCGCGGCTGCCGATGTACGCGTAGTTCTGTGAATACAGGTCGGCTATTTCGAACGTGTAGTAACGACCCTTCTCGACCTTGGGAACACACAGGACGATGGGCTCGGCGCGTAGGTCCATCTGAACCAATGAATAAGGGGTGTCGCTGTTAGGCGTAACAATGCTGGTGTCTTTGTACGTGAAGACCCGAGCCTCGTTGAGAACTGTGTTAAACGGTCCTTTGTACTGCGAGCTCGTTTTGTCCACATTGAACTGGTACAGCGCCTTATACGCAGCAATCATCGGAAAGGCGTAGATATACGCCTGCTGGTAGGTGTCTTTACGGGATACAGCCTCCCGAACCGGGCCTTTTTGCTCAGTGCATGAGATGGCCCCCACAGCAACCGTCGCCAAAACGACGAGCAAAGCCAATCTGCTCTTCATAAAACTCCCCCTTTTCACGGCGGCATTGTCTCCAAGTTTAATCGGATAGGGATAGTGTCAAAAGTGACAGGGTGACTATACCTCCCGGCCAGTCGCGAAAAGTGATAATTCAATTCGCGGCAGCGGCACAGATCGTCAATTTTCGAGACAGCGAAAGCGATAGGTGTCACGCAATTGCGGGTGTTTGTCGTTCTTTCTCAGCTCTTCGAAAAAAAACATTCTTGGGCAAATTGAGCGTCTGTAATACCGCAACAGTAATAGTATCTTATAGTTATATAGTTTCTTGGGTGGAACGTCGTGTTAGCCTTGTGCTAGCTGCGGGTCGCAGGCGGCCACGATCCTCGCGGCGGCTTTGCAGCCCGCCAGATTTGTCACAGGACCCGATAGGAAGCCCGTAGCGAGCACGAAGCGAGCCTGTAGGCGAAACTACACCGTAGTGAGCCGGTCGCCAGTCGGGAATGGGTCAAAGCTACCCAAAGGCGAAAGGTGACGCAAAGAAATGCTTTAACCCAATCTGTAGATTAGGCTTGACAATCGTCCGCCCATATGAGACGATTTGAGCATGGAAATCACCAAGAAAGCCTTCGGGTATCTCCGGGTCAGTTCCAACGGGCAGGTTGATGGCGACGGGTTTCCACGCCAGCGTGAGGCCATCACAAAATGGGCAGCGGCACACGGTGTCACCATCGTTCGTTGGTTCGAAGAAAAAGGCGTATCAGGCACCTTGCTTGAACGGCCAGCACTCTCCGAAATGATGGTTGCTTTAATGGGCAACGGAGTCCGCACGGTCGTTGTCGAAAAGCTCGACCGACTCGCCCGGGACCAGATGGTTCAAGAAACAATTATCCAATCGCTGTTGAAGCAGGGATTCGAGTTGGTGTCAGCTGCCACGGGCGAAGAAAACCTCTGCGGCAATGACCCCGGTAGAAAACTGATGCGAACGATTATGGGTGCAATCGCTGAGTATGATAAGGCCATGATCGTGCTCAAGCTCCGCGCAGCACGCCAGCGAACGAAGACTACAACCGGACGCTGTGAAGGACAGAAGCCCTACGGCGAACTGGACGGAGAGCGAATCATCGTTGAGCGCATCCACTCGCTCCGTTCGTCCGGAAGCAACTACGAGGCGATTGCAAAGGCGTTAAACACGAAGCATATCAAAACACGCAGTGGCGGTAAGTGGTTTCCAGCAACGATCCGTCGAATCCTGCTCGCATCGTAGTCACCGCGCCCGTCGATTTGCTCGCACCGCGACAACCCTCCGCGATTTACGAAAAAGCCCCACCGAGGAATTCGAGCGATTGAGAAAATTTCAAACGCAGGTCATTCCTTTGATCGCACTGCAAGTTGGCTGACAGAAAAATAAAGGGGGATCCTATACGAGTACGGAGGCCAAGATTTCCGCACCCACGAACCTGCCGCTAGGTGAGACTTGGTTACCACCCGCTTTCGCGTTCATCCTCCCACCAAAAAATAACCGTGCCTACCCTTGAAACGCCGTTTGAGAATTCCAACAAGAGACTCCTTTTCGCCGGGTACCTACCCTCAAATCCACCTACAAAATCCGCCGCCCAACTTCCCCACCTGTGGCGTTCCTGCCTGTCAAATCTATCGTCGTCCTATCGCAAAACTATCCTAGCCCTATCATTTTCCAACTAGGCTCACCGTAAGTGAGGGCACTTCAAGGAGTAGGTGAGGCGTGGCGGCATCGTTTATCGATCTGTCGAACCAGCAGTTCGGTTGGTTGACAGTCATCGAACGTGCGGCTCCGCCTGAAGGCACTGACCACAGGCTTTCGTTTTTCAAGTGCCGCTGCCGGTGTGGGTTGGAAGTGATCTGCCGGAGCGATAGCTTGCGAGGCGGCACGAGACGGAAATGTTCAGCTGAATGCACGCATCGGGAAACGAAAATCAGGATCACCCGAACGGAATTCAGTCGTCGGAGCCCAGATGGATCGCACAGTTTTGGGAAGTGAAATTTAAGGAGAGAAACCAATGGAAGTCACAGAAGCTACACAAGCGTTGGAAGGAATCAAGAGCCTCAGCACGGGAGAGTCAACGCTCGACGTGCAGGCCATCGCTGAGGCTGCTGCTGCCCGCATCGTTGAGGCGTTGTCTACCGCTCCGAAAGCTGAACCGCTGGAAGTTGATGAAGACGCGGATTTGGCTGAGCAGGAAAAAGCCTTGAATGAGTTCGATGAAGCCGACGCGGTTTCGGCTGGTGTAGTGTCTGGAAAAACGCCAACCACAGTTTCTGCCCCTGAGACTCCTCTGATGCCGCAAGTCGTCCTATTGCCTGCGGAGCCCATCTTGCTTTCAGCTGAGGTGGTCAGTTTGCTGCGTGCATCGCTGAAAGCGGGTCTCACAGATGTGACCTGCCATGTCTTGAGTGTCATGTTGAAGGACTGAATATGAAAATCGCAGATCGAAAGCCTATGTTGGATGTCACGCAGTTGAGAGCCCTGCCAGAATTCGGCAAACGTAACGCACGGCAACAGCGTTTTCTGCTTTTAATTGCGGCAGGTGCCACGCCGATTGAAGCGGTGCGCGGTGCGTATAACTGCGAATCAAGGCGATCCGGGGAACGATTTTTGCATGGCCTTATGACCCGTCGGAGTATGCAGCCCGTGCTGAATCGCCTGTACGGATTGAAGGGTGACGACCGAGCTGAGTTCTTGAAACGAGTTGACAAGCTGGTGCGACGCGGTAGCCGCGCCACAGATGCTGAGATTCGAGCACTTTTCTTGTACGGCATCGCCAATGGTTTTATCGATGGAAACTTTTCGGAGGATTCACAATGAGCAAAGAAAAAGTAGCACAAGTAGACGCACCGACGGAGCCGAAGACCGTTGCAGAGTGGAAGCAGAAAGTCTCGGACTACGACACCGCGTTGGCTGGGTCGCTTGAACCTGCAATTCGAGTCGCCATCGAGAACCTTCGAGCCTACGCCGTGCAGCAGACCTTCCTCGCCGAGATCACCACTCCTGTGAATGTCGTTTCACCCGTGCAGCAATTTGTTACGCCCAAGGTTCCCGACGTGATGCCCGTTTCGGTTGCAGAGAATTTGAAAATGTGGGATGGGCAGATCGCGGAGGTTGAGAGTTTTTTGAAAAATAATCCTCCGCCCGCGCTCATCCCCGGAGCGGAATCATTGCTGGACGATCACAAAGCGTCGCGAGCCCGCTGCCTCGCTGATTTCCAAAATCCTGTACCGATTCCTGTGCCGCCCCCGCCTCCGCCGATCCAACTGCCGCCCGAGGTCGTGGAATTGGTTCAAAAAATAGTGCGCGCTGAAGTGCCCGCCACCATCGCTCAAACTGTCGCGTGGTTCAAAAACAATCGAGAATGGTTGCAGCCGTAAACGAATTGAATTCTCAGAAACGAAAAGGAGCAAGACAATGACGATAGTGAATGCACGTCCCGCAGGGGAGAACGATCCTGAATATCTCGAAGAATTATCTAAGGCAAATTCGCCTGCGGAAATGTTTGCTGCGGAACGTAATTATTTTCTCCGCCACGGGGCTACGATGCCAGATAACTCCGGCAAGCTGGACCTTTCAAATTTTCAAGACCCCGCTGCCGCCGCTCCAACCGTGTCACGTATCGTAAAAATAAGAGGAGTAAATCGTTTATTTGCAGCGGGCGACATTTTGACGCTGGAGAAAGAAATCGGCGCCGCACTCCAAGCCGCTGCTGCGGATGATTCCACCTCCAATCGAGGGGCGCAGCCTCGGGACTCAGCCACTGGACAATTTGTTTCTCGACCGGAGCCTAACCCCGCAGAAATGTACGAGCTGGAAATGAAAATGAAAAGAGGCGAGATCACCATCCAGCAATACCTAAACCAATCCGGGGAACTCGCAAGGGCGTTCGACGAACTATCCCGCGAGCGACTCGGCATTGACCCTAATGCGGTGAAGGCGGCGAATTTTCAGAAAAGTTGGGCTTCAGCTGCCACGGAATTTCTAGATAGCGAGGCCGGGGCTGACTGGCCCGGTGGCGATGCGAACAAGGAAATTCTCGGATTGAAATTGGCTGAACTTGGTTTGATGGACGCGGAAGACAAAGTCGGTGCGCTAACCACGGCTTACGAGCACTTAAAGGCATATGGCGGGCTTCAGCCGAATCCCGAACTCGTAAAGCGCGAGAAAGAGCGTTTCGAATCTGCCACTTCCGCCGAAGAGATCAACGCAATCGCGAGGGCAAGTATCGGAATGGCACCTCGCCAACTATGGGGGCGATAATTTTTCTTCGGAGACGTGGTGAGCAATGGGCTACCGATATAATAGGCTAAAAAAAGCAGACGAATGCGGAGTGTGGGTACCCGCCACACAATCGTTTTGTTCGAAACCTGTTTATCTGTGGCGTCGGTGTGAAGAGCACTATGTTGCGTTAAAACGCGATGACCTATACGAAACGATCAGAGCGATGACTCAGGAGCAGCGGCACGCGGCTCTCAATGTGTTGGACGATGTTCAGAAGCACCGTCCCAAATGGGAATTTCAGGGAGCCGAAGACGAATTAATAGCAGCGCAGGAAAAACACGATGCGAAGTGACCACAGCGGCTGGCAGCGCGGGCAACCCGAACGTTCCGTGGCTGGGCGGCGTTCACCGAGCGCGGCAGAACACGAACGTCAGCGGCTGGCTCACGAAGAGGAAAATTCCGCGCACCAAGCTAACAGTGGCGGGTTGAATTGGTTGATTACCATGGAAAAAAAGGACCCGAAGAAAGCCAAACAGCTGCAACAAACTACGCAGCATCCGTTTCCTGTGGAAGCATCGCTGAAATTGCAAGACTAGGAGTTCGCCGTGGCTAAACAAAAAAATGGTGAAGAGTCATTTGCAACTGCGGATACAGCCGAGCAATTCGCCTTGGCTTTGCAGAAGCGTATGGCGTCCGGCGATGCAACCACCTCAGAAGCGAAATTCGCGGAGTTGGTCGCTCAACTTCGGGGCTGGACCGCGGGCAAAATTCCGAGACCATCCTCGGCTCCCGCAACGGAACCGCCGCCCACATTGAAGCTACCGGTCGAAGAGCCCCAGTGGTAAAAGGAGAATAGTTTATGGCAAACAAAAAACCATTGAATCTCGACGCGCTGGTCAACGCGAGCAAGAACGTAGAGACCGCCGCGAAGCCCGAGTCCGCGCCAATTGATCTGAGCAGTGTCGGCGGAGTTGCACTGTCTCACGTCGCTGGCGGCGAACCCGTGGACATCAGCCACCTGTACGGCGAGCGCGGTGGTCTTGTGGGAGCATCGCCCGCGATTGAATCAAGCGACGAGGAATAGGGCAGGTTTCAGATCAAGAGGGCGACCCAATCAAGAGCCGCCCTGTCGCAGCTAATTGGCGTAAATACTCTCCGATAATCCGGAATATGAATCGAAAACGTGCTGGTACACTTGCTCGCACTTCTGATCGTAAAGCTGGGGCGTGTACACCCGAGGCAGATGGTCAAGCACAGTTTCAACCGTGTACCGCACGGACGCCCTAGTAGCCTGCCGTTTCTTCCAGTCGAGAACCAGTTTCTCTTTCTTCAGAGTTTCGAGTAGTTCCCTCGCCACCTTTTTTACTTGCTGCTCTTCCGCGTTACTGAGCTTCATGTCCGGTTTGGTTAGCAGATCGAAAATCACTAGCTCTTCTTCGGTCAACTGCTCGGCAATTCCCCGCTTATCCTCGTCGGAGAGCCGCTTCGTAAATGCCATCAATCGGTCAAACAGTGTTTCGAGATTCGACGCACCCGAATTATACTCATCGATCATCTTCTGAAATTCTTCCAAAAAGTTCATCCGCGTGCGATTCAACCTGACCATCTGAACCAGCTTCTGAGCGATTCGCCCCCGCAGCTTCTGAACCTCAATCGGCTTTCTGCCTTTTTCAAATTTCTCTTTCAACGCCTCGAAATCGATCTTGCTCAAATCGATATGGTTTTGTCCCTTCACCGATGGTCGGATTACGTAGCCCTCGGTTGCGACAGACTTATCGAGGAGTTCCTCCACCTGCTCCATGACTTCCGCTATGTCAGCAGGCGGAATCTCAGAACGAATCTTTTCTGCAATAACCGAAATGACCTTCCGTATGGGCCCAAACTCGTTCGCCGCTGGGTCAGGCAACAACGACTTAAAGAGCTTCTCGACGTGTCCCGCTGCCTCCATAAACCTTCTTCTAGTCTTGTCATCGATGACAAACGTCGCAACGGCATCCTCCTTCAGCTTTTCTCTTTGGAATCCCGCAGCTTCATTGATCGCTTCAAGGTCAACTCCACGATCTCGGCAAAACACAGTGGTCTCTTGTATCGCCTGCCGGAGGAGTTTGACGAGTTCGAGCTTGTCCTTGATTGGCAGGTCGCCCTGCTTCGCCCCGCCCTGCGTAGTCCCGTAGATCGCCAAAGCCTTTTGAAGGTTACGGAAGATACCGACGTAATCGACGATCAACCCGTTCTGTTTTTCTCTCCATACTCTGTTCGCCCGTGCGATGGTTTGCATCAGCGTGTGATTCTTCATCGGCTTGTCGAGGTAGATGGTGGAGCAGGAAGGCACGTCAAACCCAGTAATCCACATCGCACAAACAAAAACGATTCGCAGCGGGTCGTCCGACTTCTTGAATCGCTTCTCAAGGTCTTCCTTGACCATCCTTTTCCGGTGGGATGCGATGTCCAGACACTTTTTCTTGAACTCTTCTATCTCGTTCTGGGACTGGGATACGACCACAGCCATGTCGGTTTGCTGAAAGAATTGGAGGCGTTTTTCTAACGCGGGTTTATCCACCGGGTCAGCGGCAGACAGTTCCTTCTGCAATCGAGCCATTGCAACTTTCCAGTGTTTCTGAACCTTGTCATACATCCTGACCGTCGTGGCTTTGTCAATCGAGATGACCATCGCCTTTGCCAGCACGCCCCGACCCATGAAATGGGCAACGATGTCTTCGGCTATCCGTTCTAAGCGATCGTCCCTCGTGATGAGTTGATATTCCTTGGCAAACTCCCGTTCCAGCTTTTGCTGCTGATCCTCATCGAGTTCAGAGTTATCGATGATCTCGGCCATGTCCTCCGTGAGATTCGGATTGGTAAGCTGAAGCTCAGGGATGCGGTTTTCGTAGTAGAGGGGAACGGTATTCCCGTCATCGATGGATTGCTTGAAGTTATAGATCGAGACGTAATCGCCAAAAACCTGCTTCGTCCGTTCTTCCCCTGCCATCAGTGGAGTTCCTGTGAAGCCGATGAACGCAGCCTTTGGCAGGGCGTTCCGCATGTTCAGGGCGAACTGGTCGTACTGGCTCCGGTGCGCCTCATCCGTAATGACGATGATGTCTGACCTGTCCGACAATTTGGGATAGGTCTCACCCTCTTCGGTGCGAAACTTTTGGATCAGCGTGAAGAGGTAGCGGTGGTCTTCCGCATTCAAAAGCGTTTTGAGGTGCTCCGCAGTCTGTGCCCGGACGCTTTTCTCATCTTCGAGCACTGCGCCGGTCGATGCAAAGTTTCGATAGATTTGACCGTCGAGATCATCCCGATCAGTGACAATCAGGAACGTCCAGTTGCCGGGGATTTTTCTGAGAACTTTCTGCGAGAAAAAGGCCATGGAGAAGCTCTTGCCCGAACCTTGGGTGTGCCAAAACACACCGAGCTTGCCTTGGTTTTTCTTGATCTGCTCTGTTGCCTCTATCGCACGGTTGACGCCGAGGAATTGATGGTTCTTCGCCAATAGTTTGGTGGTTTCACCCTCGGCTTCGCTATACAAGGTGAAGTTCTCGACAAGATCAAGCAGGCGGGAAGGCTCGCAGACTCCTCGAATCATCGTTTCTAAACTGACGATTCCTTCTTCGCCTTCACCATTGATCCTCTTCCATTCGGCGAAATGCTCCCAGCCAGCGGTCATGCTGCCGATTCTGCTTTTAGAGCCATTCGACAGAATGATTAGAGCGTTGTGCCAGAAAATTTGTGGGATCGTCGTGCGATAGTCTGAGAGATTGTATCTATAGGCGTTTTCCAGAGACCTGTGGAAGGCTTTGAGTTCGATGAAAACGAGCGGCAGACCGTTGACGAAGCCAACTAGGTCCGCCCGTTTCCTTCCGTAATCGCCCGAAATCCAAAACTGTGAGGCAAGAAAGAAATCATTGTTTTTCGGTTCGTCCCAGTCCACAACTCCGACGATTTCGACGCTTTCGCTGTCATCATCTCGCCGGATGGAAACCTTAACTCCATCTTTCAAAAGTTTGTAAACCTCTTGATTAGCCTGAACGGGGCTTAGAACACTTCGATCTTTACTCAGTTCTTCAACCGTCAGATCAATAGCTAAGGGAGCGATAGCGGGATTGAGTTTCAATAGTGCAGCCCGGAGTCGCGGTTCTAGAACGACCTGCTCGGATGTCTCCCGTCCCAGTAGAGAGGTGGGGCCGAAAGTCTCGTGGTAGCAATCCGCAGGTTCCCAGCCCAAACTCTCGAACAGGCTAATCGCATTGGCTTCCAGCGTACCTTCGGAATCTGGGTCTACGTAGGTCATGAGATTTGGGTGGCAGGCTCGGTTTCTAGTTGATCGACACTGATTTCGCCCGAGATCAACCTCGGCAACAGCAGGTCGCGTGTCTCTCGCAGATTAGAATTTTTCAGAGCTAAATTGATCTCCAGCTCGTAGCACGGATTCAGTATTGATTCAGCTCTTTTGAGCGTTTCGTGGTCTGGAATCAGGAGTTCTATCGACCTCAGATCGCGATCACCTAAATGGGCGACCGTGGTGCCTACAATTGTGGAATCGAAATGATTAATGGGCGCTTGAATGGCTAGGAACAGGTAGTACGGGGACAGATTCTTCTTGGGGCGGAATCGCACCACTCGTTGGTTCAGGTAGGCTTTGCCACCCGACCACTTCCCCATGTGAAAGTCCCCGTCCATTCCTACAAGTAGATCGCCATTCCTCAACAGGTATTTCTCGTCCGCCAATTCAGTTGTGAGTGTACCTGTGGAACCGGAGACAATGTCCCTGATCCGTACTACTGGAATCCCCATTCTTTCCTCAGAGAATAGCTTCGATTTGAACGGAAATCCGTATGTCACTTCCGATAAATCAAATAAATTCCTAACTTCCCAGCCGTCTGGGACTCTTCTGCCGTTTATGGTCTTGACTTTCGCCTTTTCGTCGCCGGGGAAACGGAAGTTTACGAACCACTCCCTGTAAATCATCTGAGCCATCTCTTCCAGAATCTTGATCCGGCGAGTGTTGTTTTCGATCATGACGTCGTAGGCGGAGAGAATATCCACGGTCCTTTGTTGCACGATCAAGGAAGGAAACCGAAGTGGTAACGAACGAATCATCTCTAAGCTCAGGTAGCTCTGAGCCACGCCGCCCTTAATTCCGTACACCGCCCTCTGAAAAGTGCTGCCCTTCATCCAGTAGTACAGATATTCGGGCAGGATCACATCTCGCCGTGGCCGAATGATCGCAACGCTGCTTGACAGACCAAATCGATCCGAGGGTCTGACAACGTAAGGCTCGCCGAGTGATCCAATTATCCCCACAAGGACATCCGATGGTTCGGGCTTCGTCAGTGCCTTAGAAGTCTTGCGAAAGTATCTCTCGAAATCTTCCTCTGAAATGAACTCAACTTTTGATAAATCCATCCCTTCCGGTTTGAAGTTTTTTGACGACAAGTACATTACGCCAGATTCCTGCCGTTGAATCTTTGCGTGTGCACCGTCTCCAACAAGACAGTATTCTCCGATCTTGGAAACCGTCCAATTACTACGCTGACGCATCAGAGGTCTTCTGCTCAAGCAATGTTTGAATATTCTCGGCAATCTGCTCTTCCATTTCCCTAGCCTTTGTATTCAGTGCCTCCAGTTCCTCGTAAAGTTCCTCCAGTCGCTCTATAAACTCAAAATCATCGGGGCTTATATCGGCCACTCCCACGTAGCGCCCCGGATTAAGGCTCCAGCCTTGAGCCTCGATCTCAGATAGTGTCGCTACACTGCAAACTCCCGGCACATTGTTGTATTTGTCCTTCGGGAAATGTTTCTTCATGAGTTCCTGACTTGCGGCTTCACTCTCGATATCCTCTTCCCGATGGAGTCTGACGATATTGGCGATGAACTCGATTTGTCCCGCCGTAAAGTCCCTATGCGATCGATCAACTTGCCTGAAGATGTGTCGAGCGTCGATGAAGAGAACTTCATCCTTCCGTTTTGTCTTCGATTTGCCACGATCCAAAAACCAGAGAGTGCATGGCAGCGTTACGGTATAAAAGAAATTTGGTCCGATGGACACCACAACATCCACAGCATGTGATTGAAGCAGTTGTTTTCTGATCTCCAGTTCCGATCCTCGTGCATCTCCCGCCGAGTTCGCCATCACAAATCCTGCACGCCCGCTCGCACTCAACGTGCTGTAGAAAACCTGTATCCACAGGTAGTTGGCGTTATCCGCTTTGGGTAACTCGAACGGATACCGAGGGTCGTTCTTGATTCGTTCCTTGTCCACCTTGTCCACGTTAAACGGTGGATTCGCCATCACGAAGTCGAACTTGCCAACGCTTTTGTGAGGGTCTTCGTAGTATGTATTGGACTGTCGGATGTCACCGGAGAGACCATGCACAGCCAAGTTCATCTTGCAGAGGCGAATGGTCTCCGCAACCTTCTCCTGACCATAGATCGAAATTTCATTTACGTTCTTCTTGTGGTGCTCGACAAAAGCGGCTGACTGGACGAACATGCCACCTGATCCACACGCTGGGTCGAGGATGCGCCCGTGATAGGGTTCGATGATCTCCACGATTAACTTGACTATGCTAATGGGGGTAAAGAACTCGCCGCCCTTTTGCCCCTCAGCCATCGCAAATTCCCCGAGGAAGTATTCATAAATCTTCCCGAAAGCATCTCCTTCAGTAAGCGGGATCGCCGAGAAATTCTTTAGAAGTGAAACCAGCAGGGCTTTTTCGAGATTGTTGTAGGTCTTGGGGAGAACATCTTTCAGGTCTTCGTTCTCCGCTTCGATTGCCTTCATCGCTTCGTTAATCGCCTTACCGATGTCGGCACCTTCCGGCATATCCAGCAGGTTCTTGAACCGGGCTTTCTCGGGGATGTAAAGGACTCCCTGCGCCTGATAGTCGGTCTTCCCGATCTTCCTACGACCACTTCCCCCTGCCGTGAGCTTCTTTTCTGCCTCGGTAAACTTCTGATCCGCATAGCGCAGGAAGATCAGCCCGAGCACGGGGACGGAATACTCCGACGATTTCAATTTTGAGTTCGCCCGGAGTTCGTCGGCGGCGTCCCAAAGACGCTTCTCAACCTCAGTATGGTTCGCTGGCATAGCCCACTTTCTAGGAGTAAATTGATTAGACCGACATGAGTGTATTTCGCTTGTGGCCGCTCCGCAAGGCGATCTAAATCGAGATTGCCCAATCTGTGCGATACGGATTTTTCGTCTGTTGACAGGAGTTCGTTGACAAATAACTGCAGAACTTCATTGCTGTCGACGTTCAGCTAGAACGCGAGTGGGCGTTCCGGCGGAGCGCACGCTGAAGGACCCTTGTCAGTAGAGAAAAAGCTACTATACTTGGGCGTTATGGCGAGTCAGAATATTGAAGCGGTGGAAGCGTGGAAAAAATTCCTCGAATCGACTCCGGCATATGTTGACCAACAATTTGAGAATCTAATCCAAGATATAGCGCCCACTGGTCCTGTTGTCTATGGAATCTATTTGCCGGTTATCAAGTTGTATTGCGAAGTGGACGATGGTGTGCGTGGATGCAATCCAGACCAGCAAAAGATCGGTTGTGGAGATTACCGTACACAGTTTGTTCGATATACGTGCAGAGATTGTGGGCGTTGGGGAAAGACGTTTGCTCTGATTTTAGTTCCGGATGTGAAGTCATCTCAAAAAGTATTAACCGCCATGAAGTTGGGTGAGTATCCTCCGTTTGGTTCACATTTAGCGAAGCGTCTTGAAAAGCTTCTATCAGCTTCGGATCTGGAACTGTATCGAAAAGGGATTCGGTGTGAACGCGAGGGACAGGGCATTGGTGCCGCTGCATATTTTAGGCGTGTTGTCGATTATCAGTGGAAGAAACTTGTGGAGAAGCTCCGCGATGCAGCGAAAAGACTGGGGGCACCACCTGAAACGGTAAAAGTATTCGACGACGCGCTCACCCAGCCACAATTCTCGACTGCGGTAGGATTACTCAAAGATGTTATTCCCGCGAAACTGCTAATCTTGGATGGGAAAAATCCGCTGACACTACTCTACAAACCGCTGAGTGTGCAGCTTCATGATCTCAGTGACAAAGAGTGCCTACAACAAGCTACCGATATCCGAATCATTCTAAATGAGACATTCGACAACATCAATCGAGTGCTGAGCGACGACGAAATGTTGAAAGCGGCGGTGACGCGGCTATCAGAAGGTGTCTAAAGGGCGGCGCGCTTACTGGCCTTTTTGCTGTAGTCCATCGGAATCAGCCGACGAAGGAAAAGCCGCCGATAACATTCGGGCGGGTCGTTAAGCGTTAGGCCAGTGAAGTATGAATTTCAAACTGTGGTAGCCCGGATCATTACGGAATCACCGTTGCAGATGTCCAAATTCTTTGAAGCTCGGTCTGCAATTTGGCAATCGCCGACACGTCCTCCAATTTGCTCAACAGCGACAGTTTTAAGCCTGCGTCTTTAATCGAAGCTCCGAGAGCGTAGAAGTCTTTGTTGTCGATTACGATTGCTCTGTCATGAACCTGCTTGCTGTGCTCTCTGACTTCGATGTGGTGACCGTACTGAAGCCTGAACTGCTTTAGAGCAGTCTTAAAATCAGCCGAGGTTCTTGCTGTCAGAAGCTTGATCGAAGGTTTCGAGGACACCGCCGCAAGTATGTCGAGAACGCTGTCATCGAGGTAATTGTCAGCGACGAAGATTTCGGAAGTTGCCGAGCGCAAAATGGCGGCTATCTTCTTGAAAGCATCGAAAGGTGTACCTGTAGGGAAAACGCTCTCGCCAGCAAGATTTGTACTCTGACTGGATTCGTAGGCTTTGACTAGCTTCAGAGTGGCACGTCCGTGGCCTTCGATATTGGCCTTGTCGAGTAGGTGTTCTCCGTCCAGATACCAAATCCCTCGTCTGACATCATCGTATCCAACACCCAAGTAATCCTGATCAATCTGGTCGTCGAAAACTGTGGGGTAGCGTCCATATTTGTAGGACAGCCAGTATGCCTTGTGAAGGATGAACTGCCTGATTTCAATGTCGCTTAATGCGGGATGCGGGTTGAAGTCGGCAACCGCAAGAGGTATTTCTTTGTAGGTGTGCGGGTCGTAAGCCGAATCAAAGCTCAAAATGCCCGAGTCGAAAGCTCGCCGAATTGTGTTCAAGCGAACACTCTCAACTTGCTGGTCAAATTGCGGAATCGAGAGGCGGTCGAAGTTGAAAAAAAAGAGCGAAACGAGACGCTCGCCACGCCCCTTGGTGAGGTCGTTTAACCTGAAATAGTGGAGCGTGCCATCCCTATTGGGGAGAGCGGTCCGTGCTTCCTCAAAGGTCGAGTCAAAACACTCTCCGGTCAGAGTGACGAGTCTCTGTGAATTGGGCATATGCCCTACTTTGGTCCAAATTGCATTCTTGGGTCAATCGCCGAAAGCAGCGTCCACGGTGCCCAGTTTTGCGGTGTCACTCACCGAGCGTCCACCAATCTCCCCCGGACACACCGAGACATACTCTGTGCTTTGTACCACGTGTTGTCGGCGGTTTGAATCCAGATAGCGCAACGCATAACCGTCGCGATTTGAGCCTTCGAGCATGTGACGGTTGGAAGACGCAGCCCAAAGTGAGTCCAAACTGTGAGTCCAACTACGGGTAGGGTATCAAGGGTTAAGCTACGCCGATTCAACAAATGTTGAGGGCTAACCGCCCATCCGAACGCCCACTATCGTTTCTCGTGACAAACACCATTTACAACCAATTAGCCGGAACTGCAACTGAATCATTCGGGATTCCGAAACGGGGAGCACCCGACGCATCAAAGCTGGATAGGGGCACAGCGAAGCCCTGCGGGATAACGCGATCAAAGGCTAAAACTTATCCATTCGTCGCGGTACAAAAACTCGGTCCGGTTAGTGCCCGTTGCGATTTTGGCGCATAGTTACCCGGGTTCAGCACGAACCTGCTTTCCATGATGTGGTAACGCGGGGTGGTGGTCTTTCTCTTCAAGGACTCCGTTTTTTGAGGCTCGCAAGAAGTCAGCCATGTCTTCAAGATGCTCCTGCATAGCTTCTCTCGCAGCTGATCGGTTCTTCTTTACGATCGCCAAGAAAATCTGTTGATGCTCGCTAAGCACTCTAGGAATGACTCCTTCCATCCTCAAGGTAGTGTCCAACCAATTTCGAAGAAGATTCCTAATAAGGTGTAATGCATTCATCAGGATGTTGTTATGTGCCGCCCGTCCTACAGCCAGATGAAAGGCAATATCGGCCTGCAAGAACCGTTCGACGTCATCAACAGACTTTTCCATTTCCTCCAGCTGGAGTCCGATTTCCTTGAGATCATCAGTTGACGCGCGCTCTGTAGCCAAGCCAGCCATTTCGACCTCAAGCAATTCGCGGGCCTCAACTAATTCGTTCGTCTCAGCCACTGAACCACTCGCGATGGCCCACAACAGCGGTCGCGACAAGAATTCGCTCTTCTCACAAACGTAGGTACCACTTCCAAGACGGGTTTCTAACATTCCCATTATTTCCAGCGCCTTTAGCGCCTCGCGAAGAGATGCGCGGCCCACATTAAGCTGCAATCGGAGTTCGCGTTCTGGCGGAATTCGGTCTCCCGGCTTCCAATCTCCTCGAATTAAATAAGTGACCATCTTCCGAAATATGTCGCCCGTCAAGGTGGTTCGAATTGTGGAAGGTAAGGCTCTAGAGGGGCCTGCCTTCATCTCGTGGGCACGGCTCATGAGTGGCTCCTGGTGTACATGGTCGTTCGTTTTGGCGTGCACAATGACCTCGATGCCTGGCTGAGTTCCTCGCTCAACGGGCTCCAGGTCGAAACTTCAGACCACTGCTTCAATCAGCGTTATGGTTACAAATATAATGCCCGTAAGCCCTGTGTCAAGGTGTCAGACCACTTTTCAGGCTTTTAGCGCATTTTTCCCAATAATTCCTCTTGACAATCGCTTGCGATCATGGCAGAGAATCGCAAGTTGTTGGCCAGAAAGGAGGACAGCCTACAGGCTGATCACCCAAAGGGTAGGTTAGGTCTGAATGTGCGACATCCGTAGTCTTCGGTAGGTCTGATAGCTTTGTCTCTGGGAGTGATGTACGTCGCCAAAGGGTTTTTGGGGGCTTTCTAGAATGCATGGGACTCTAGTGTGACGGCAGCTCTTCCGAATTGAGTCATGGGGCCCCTAGGAAAAAGCGACAGACAAGGGAGGGAAGCCATGATCGTTCCTCACAGCACCGAGAAGATCGCATCGACGATTTTGATGTTATGGGCAATCGGATTGAGCTTTCTTGTTGCACCTCGGGTCAAAGCGCAAGTCGCCGGTGCGACCTTGTCGGGTACAGTGATGGATCCATCTAACAAAACCATACCTCTCGCGCAAGTCTCTATCAAGAATATCGCAACGGGTACTACTGATTCCGTTACATCAGATGGGGATGGGTTCTACCTGGTGCCCAATTTGATTCCGGGCAATTATGAAGTCAAAGTCTCTGCAAAAGGTTTTTCGACTGCAGTGCAGACCGGAATTACTCTGACCGTAGGAGCCAAGGTGCTGCTAAGTTTCACTCTGAAGGTGGGACAGGTTCAGCAGCAAATCGAAGTGACTAGCGCCCCGCCGAATATCGAGTTGAATTCATCCAGCATTGGTGGACTGGTGGGCTCGGCGGCGATTGTCGAATTACCACTGAATGGTCGCGATTGGACTCAGCTGGCAACTCTCCAACCCGGTGTCAACGCTATCCCGACTCAAGATGCTATTGGTGCGAGTTCGAACCGAGGAGTTCGCGGCTTCGGGAATCAACTCTCCATTTCCGGCACGCGGCCACAATTTAACAATTACCGACTGGATGGCATTAGCATCGTCGACTACGCCGCTGGGGCACCGGGCAGTGTAAATGGGGTTGCCCTCGGCGTGGACGCAGTTGCTGAGTTTTCCGTTTTGACAGCCAATTACTCCGCCGAATACGGGAGGACTTCAGGCGGGGTGATCAACGCCATTACTAAGTCTGGGGCGAATCAGTTCCACGGTGACGCATACTGGTTTATTCGCGACGAAGATTTCGACGCGCGGAACTACTTTGACCAAAGCGACAAACCAAAGCCTCCGTTTCATCGCAACCAATTTGGAGCATCCCTGGGAGGGCCGATTTGGACGGATCACACCTTCTTTTTCGCTGATTACGAAGGGTTCCGCCAGGACTTAGGAACTACAAACATTAACGTCGTGCCATCAATGGACGCACGTAACGGAACAATCCACAATACCGACGGCACCACAACTACAATAACTGTCGACCCTGCGGTGAAGCCCTACCTTGCCTTCTATCCCTTGCCCAACGCAGGGACGATAGGAGACGGAAACACTGGACATTTCGACATCGCCACTAATAGCGTTTCTGTCGAGGATTTTGTAACAACGAGAATCGATCACAAGTTCTCTGACAAGGATAGTATTTTCGGGTCTTGGTTCTACGACAAAGCTTCATTTAACTTACCTGATTCGTTTGATAACGTTTTGAATGGGAATTTCACGTTCCGCGAAATGGTAGCTTTGGAAGAGACCCACGTGTTTAGTCGCGCCTTCGTTAATTCATTACGCTTTGGTTACAGCCGAGTGACGTCAGAGACCAACGAAGGTTTGCAAGCGATCAATCCGATTGCTGGGGAGCTCTCCTTGGGTTCTTTTCCCGGACGAACGGCACCCACTCTCTCTGTGTCAGGACTCACAACTGTGAATGGGGGTATAGGCGCTCTCTCTACTCCTACAGCAGCGTGGAATTCTTTCCAACTCTACGACGATGCATTCCTGACAAAGGGACTTCATTCTCTGAAATTTGGGTTTGCTTTTGAACGAATGGAAACCAACTATGCGAATACGCGGAAACCAAACGGGTCTTTCAGTTTTGGGTCGCTCACAGCCTTCTTGACAAATGCGCCTAAATCCTTCACGGGACAGCCGCCGACTAGTGTTCCGGGCCCAATTGATACTCGACAGAGTCTTTATGCGGGTTACGTGCAAGACGATTGGCACTTGCGGCCCAACTTGACTCTCAATTTAGGTCTGCGATACGAGGCAGTCTCAGTGCCGACGGAGGTTACCAACAGGCTTTCCAGTCTACCCACCCTCGCATCGCCCGATTTCAATTTGGGGTCTCCATTCTTCGCCAACCCAACCAAACGCAACTTTGAACCCCGCGTTGGTTTCGCATGGGACCCGTTTCATGATGGTAAGACCTCAGTCCGAGGCGCCTTCGGTATATTCGACGCGCTTCCTATGGAATATGAATTCTTCGCGCAGCAGGTTAGCGTATTTCCGTTCGCAGCTGTCATCTCACAAGGGAACCTTCCACCCGGCTCTTTTCCGACTGAAGCGGCTCAAAGTCCCCTTAATCCCGCGAAACTTGAGATGCTAACCGTGCAACAAGACCCTCCTCGTAGCTACGTGATGACTTGGAACCTGAATGTTCAGCGACAGCTGACTCAAAGTACTTCATTAAGCGTTGGTTACGTAGGAAGTCATGGGGTTCATATCTACAATCGCACGGATGATGCAAATACTGTCCTCCCAGATCAAACTTCAGCGGGCTTTCTCTGGCCCGCGCCGATCGCTAGCGGAACAAGGGTGAATCCAAACTGGGGCCAAATCAATGACCTGTACTGGGGTGGAACGTCCCTCTATGATGCGCTCCAAGTGCAGTTGTCGAAAAGGATGAGTCATGGCTTTCAGATTCAAGGGTCGTACACGTGGGGCAAGAGCATCGACACTGGCTCTGCTGCGGTGGTGGGCGACCCCTTCGTGAACTCTATCTCAAGCCTTTTCTTCTTCTGCCCCAGATGTAGGCGTGCATTATCTGATTTTGATATTGGTCAAACTCTGGTGGTGAATTACATTTGGGATCTCCCGAGCCCGAAGGGTCATGGAGCAATCGCTTCACACGTACTAGGGGGTTGGGAACTGAGTGGAGTGCTCACAGCCGAAAGTGGAGTCCCATTTACTCCTTTGATCGGTGGAGACCCACTAGGTCTTAATAGCACGGACCCGTATGCATACCCCGACCGTCTTCGGGGGCCGGGATGTCACACCGCTGTCAATCCTGGAAACCCGAATGATTACATCAACCTCAGCTGCTTTAGCGTTCCCATGGCTACTCCCGCTATAGCGTCCATGTGCGCCCCTTTTCCAACCGTTCCGGGAAGCTGTTCGAATCTTTTGGGAACTTCAGGACGGAACTCATTAATCGGTCCGGGTCTCGTCACCTGGGATTTCGGAGTATTTAAGAACACCAAAATTTCCGAGCGGTTCAACCTGCAATTGCGGGCGGAGTTTTTCAATATATTAAATCGACCTAATTTTGCTGTTCCCACGGACAACGAAACACTCTTCGACCAGACCGGAGCGCCAATTGCGAGTGCTGGTCAAGTCGATCTGACATCTACTACTGCGAGGGAGATACAATTTGGAGCCAAGCTGATCTGGTAGTTCAGCTCTCGTACGCACGTGGAGAATTTAATTGATTCGTTCGAAGACCCAGATGAAGGCTCCTTGTCGCCAGTGCAATAAGTGAGGAGAGATTATTATCAATTTACTCTGTGAAGCTTTGCATAAGTTTCTCAATTTTGAAGACGGGACTTCTTCGAAGTTCTGTCACGGGAGGCCAATTTGAGAAGGAGTCTGCTAATAGCAGTAGTCCTTTGTTTCGGAGCAACCTCTTTGTATGGCCAGCAGGACTCGGTTCCCACGATGTCATACCGCCTTGTCCCTGGCTTTTTCAAGTTCCCATCAAACATCCATTTGGGTGAGGCGGCGAGCGTCGCCCTGGATTCAAAGGGAAATATATTCATAGCCAATCGGGGGACGCATCCGCTCGTGGAGTTTGACAGTGAAGGGAATTTCCTCCGATCAATCGACGACGACGTATTTGTGGATGCCCATAGCATACGGTTCGATACCGATGGAAACATGTGGTTCGTCGATCGGAACTCGCACATCGTTCTTAAATTGGATCCGGACGGACGGGTGTTGATGGTACTCGGAAGAAAAAATGTGTCCGGCCTAATGTCCAATCATGGCCAACCACTTTTCAACAGACCGACGGATGTTGCTTTTGGAGCTAATGGAGATATTTTTGTCACAGACGGTTACGGGAACTCTCGAGTTGTGAAGTTCGACAAGAACGGTAAATTCCTGAAAACCTGGGGAACAAAGGGCACCGGTCCTAGTGAGTTTAATATTCCCCACTCAATCGCAATCGATTCCAAGGGACTTTTGTATGTCGCGGATCGAGAGAACAATCGGATCCAGATTTTTGATGGCGACGGGAACTTCATTCGACAATGGGACAAAATCGGATCGCCCTGGTGGTTGTGTATAACACCTGGACCCAACCAGGTGATTTACATGGCCGACGGCGTCGCCGGCCGCGTACTTAAACTGAATCTGAGCGGAGAAATCCTGGGCGCATTCGGAGACCCGGGTAAACAATCCGGCCGATTTGCAGAGCCACATGGGCTAGCAGTCGGGCCGCAGCATGAGCTTTATGTCTCTGAGATTTTGACCTGGCGAGTCCAAAAGTTCGTGAGTTCAGGCGGCAATCCAGACCCAGATCCGGGGAGAACAACCGCGAACGGAAGTGCGAGAACATCGCTTCTGTACGTTACGAATCATTCGGAAGACACAATCGATGTCATCGACACTTCCACGAATAAAATAGTTCAAGTGCTTCATGACATCGAGGCGCCCCACTCTGTTGATTTTTCACCTGACGGAACTCGAGTTTATGTCAGCGTTGAGTCCGAAAAATCGCTCTTTGTTTTGAATCAAAAGACCGGAGAACTTATCAAGAAGATACCGCTAACAGGCATGCCGAACACTATCGCCGTGACCAAGGATGGAGGTCAGGTTTTCGTAGCTATACGTGAGGCACCAGGCGCCCTAGATGTAATCGACACAAAATCTCTCACGATAACAAAGACTATCCCGATGAGCCCGTTACACGACATCTACGCTACGCCCGACGGCAAATACATAATCGCTGGCTCCGAGGAGGCTAAGACGTTAACCGTCGTGGATGTCAAGACGGAGCAACCCGTTTGGAAGGTCAATTTCGATCAGCCGGTTCGCACAATGGCCATCGAGACCAACTCAGACGGGTCAACCCGGCGGATATTCGTAAACACTTCCTTCTTCCACGGGTTCAACGTAGTGGACTTTCAAAAGCGAACGATCGTGGATAAAGTTGACCTCCCGAAAGAACCCAGTGGGGGCCAAGAACGCGACCAATCGGAAGGCAAGCGCGTTCCTTCGCATGGAATGGGGGTCGCTCCGGACGGAAAAACCCTGTGGGTAAACAGCAAGATGGCAGATGCCGTCTTCGTATATTCGCTACCCGACCTGAGACTCATTGGACACGTGCTTACCGGGGCCGTTCCCGACTGGCTCAGTTTCACGTCCGATAGCAAGCTAGTTTATGTTTCGAACACTGCGGAGGATACGGTATCTGCAATCGATGAGAAAAATTTGAAAGAAGTGGCACGCATTAAGACGGGGCAGCAACCAAAGAGGATCAATACAGTCACTTTACCCTAATTGTTATTTGGAGGTTTAGCATTCATGACACGATTACTTGTGGGGATAACGGTAGCAGTAGTTGTGTTTTGGGCGACTGAAATAGTTGCGGAGATGACTCTCGTGAGAGCAGGGACGGCTCAAGAAGTTAATCTCTCAAATTCGGACCAGAACGCTGACTTTGAGGAGTTCAAGGCTCAAGTTGAACCCATTTTCGTCAAGAAGCGGCCTGGCCACGCCCGCTGTTACGTTTGCCACGGTATGTCCGGTGCTGTTGGAAAAATGCGATCGCCTTTCAAGTTGCAGGAACTATCTCCTGGAAAGGATTTTTGGACCGAGGACCAGTCGCGCCAGAACTTTGAAATGGTGGTCACGAATCTCGTAGACCCAGTCGACCCGCTCAAGAGCAAGATTTTGGTACATCCGTTGGCGTCCTCTGCTGGGGGAGAAGGGATGTTTCATATCGGAGGGCAGCAATTTCCATCTCGAGACGATCCGGACTGGCAAAAGATAGAAAAATGGGTTCAAGATCTAGACGCACACAGAACTAGTGCCGGTGCAGCAAAAAACGAAGAGAAATAGCGATGGACTTCGGTCGGGCACTACCCTGAAGGTGCGTGCGCTTGTCAGGCCACTGCAATGACAGTGGAGCGTTAGACAACATCCTTTGAGATTGAACTTGGTTCGACCTGGAGTGTACTTCTTAATTCTTGAGATGAATTGTAGACCGACTTTCCTTCAGAGGAGCCTCTTAGCAGAGGGGAATGGGCTCGATGTTAACGCGCCGACAGTTCTCTAAAACGGTGTTGGGTGCGAGCCTTTTGACAAAAGGCAATGGTCTCGATGCGTTTACGCGTTCGCCTGACTCTCCCCAAAATCAGACGAAAAACGATGTGTTTGATTTGTTGATTAAAGGGGGAACGGTCATAGATCCCGGACAGAACTTGCACGCTCCGTTGGACGTTGCAATTACGAACGGGAAAATTGCAGAGCTGTCGAGCGATATCCCAGCTGCGCGCGCACGAAGAGTGTTCTCCGTTGAGAACAAACTTGTTACTCCTGGCCTTATAGACATACACGTTCATGTATTTGAAGGTGTGGGGGCACCTGGGGTTAACGCCGATCATTACTGCATAAGCAGAGGGGTTACAACGGCTGTGGACGCAGGGTCGGCAGGGTACCCAACGATTTCGGGATTCAGGAAGTACGTCATAAACACGTCTGCCACGCGGATCTATGCGTTAGTAGATGTTGGAGCTCTAGGGCTTGTGGTTCGTGCTCAACATTCAATGGAGAATCTTGAGTGGGTCAATCCGCAGCTAACCGCTCAGGCGGCACTAGCCAACAGACCTGCAGTTGTAGGAATTAAAGTCCGACTGGGTAAAAATATTGAAGGTCCGACGAGCGATCTTGAATGCCTTAGGAGGGCGCGGGAGGCTGCCGAGGCATCGAGTCTACCTTTGATGGTGCACATTGGAGATCCCTCTTCGCCATTGAAGGATATTCTTAGCCTGATGAAACGTGGAGATATTCTGACACACTGCTACAACAGTTTGCCACATGGTCTGCTGGACGCGAATGGACAGATAGAGTCAGATGTTTGGGAGGCGCGACAGAGAGGGATTTTTTTCGATGTTGGCCACGGTACCAACCATTTCAGTTTTAACGTGGCGGAAAAATGCCTACAGCAGAATTTCCTGGCCGACACTATCAGCAGTGATCTTTCGTCAAGCGTTTCCGAAGGCCCTGTTTTTGACTTGCCCACAACCGTTTCAAAGTTTCTTGCGTTGGGGCTGAGCGTCAACAAGGTCATAGAGCTAACCACAATAAACGCGTCTCGCGTTCTTAAATTTGATCGGCAGCTGGGCGTATTACAGGTGGGGAGCGAAGCAGATATTTCTATCTTTGATCTTCTTGAAGGAAGTTTTGTGTATGTCGATAGCACGGGAGACAAAAGGACGGGACGTCAGAAATTGGTTTCCTCTGCCACGGTTTGTGCGGGGAAGCTGTCGTCGAATCAGGCTGACTGAGGTGCCTAAAGTGCAGCTGGCGCCGTGAATTTCTAGTTGCAGGAGGCCCAATCGCTATTGTGGGTGCTTCTCAAGTAAAGCAATTGCAGTCTGAGACTTGAACCAAAGAGTGTCCCTTACACCGTTGGGTCGTTCCGTAGGGCTGGCCTGAATGGACTATACAAATCTCAAGCACACCGATCTGAATGTTTCCAGGCTCTGTTTTGGGTCGATGACATTCGGCAAACCCGTCGACCAAAGCACCGCAACTCGTATGGTCGAGAAATGTCTCGATGAGGGCATTAACTTCTTTGACACCGCGAACGTTTATCAAAATGGCGCCGCTGAAACCATTCTAGGGGAGGCCATTCGTGGCAAACGCAAAAAACTAATCCTTGCCACGAAAGTGGGCGGGTTAATGGGCGAACGCCCCAACGAATGCAGGCTCACTAAACAGGCGATTCTTCGGGACATTGATGAAAGTTTGATGCGCTTACAGACTGACTATCTCGATGTCTACTTTCTGCATCAACCGGACCACGCTGTACCGATCGAGGAGACTTTGGGTGTCGTTGAAGAATTGGTGAGACAAGGTAAGGTCCGTTACATTGCGACATCAAATTACGCTGCCTGGCAGGTATGCGAAATGCTGGAGATTGCGAAGAAAGAGGGATATATCCCGGCCTATGTTTCGCAACCGATGTACAACCTCTTAGCTCGCGGAATCGAGCAGGAATATTTGCCAATGGCCAAGAAATATCAAGTGTCCATCGTCGCCTATAACCCCCTGGCGGGCGGAATGCTTACCGGGAAGCACTGCGAGAACCTCATCCCGCCGGGAACGCGTTTCGATAAGAACCGGATGTATCAGGACCGCTATTGGCATAGGCAAAATTTCGCAGGCGTTGAAAGGTTGAAAAAATCAGCAGACCAAGTTGGGCGTTCTTTGGTCAGCATTGCGTTCAATTGGCTTCTCCACCACACAGCTACCGATTGCGTGATCCTGGGGGCCTCTAGGTTCGAACAACTCGAACAGAACCTGATCGCTTGCAAGGACGGCCCGCTACCCGAAGAAGTCTTAAGAGATTGCGACGACGTGTGGGCACAATTGCGCGGGCCCGTCCCGACTTACAACAGATGAATACGAAATAGGCTAGCGACTTTGTATTAGGTGCCAGTTCTTCGACGCGAGAAAGCTTGGGAGCATGAGTGGACAGATAACATGCCGGACATATCCAATCACCTTTGACCAAGGAGGTTGGCGATGGGCTATTCCGACTCGTTAATTAAGGGGATTGAGCACATAGCGATCGCGACCACCGAACCGCATCGGCTGGCGGACTGGTACGTTAAACACTTAGATTGTGAAGTGGTCCTTGTTACGGACAACACTGTATATATCAAATCGGCTAATTCAGTAGTTTTAGAATTTGTAAGGGCACAAAATGTGTTGCCCAGACCGCAAATTCTCGATGCGGGGTTGCGTCACATAGCCTTTTCAGTTGATGACCTTGAGAAAGCCCATGCAAGACTGGAAGCCTTGGGCGTGCAGTTCGAATCTAAACCGGTTGTACTTCCAGGAATGCGTTTGCATTTCTTCCGAGACTTGGAAGGTAACGTTTTGCATCTGATACGCCGGGACAAAACACTGTGATCAAATCTTATCCCAAGCTGACAAATACGCTCAGAAGCAGCTCGATACTGGGCCACTGGCCGGGAATCTCACCGGGTGCGGACGATCGACAACCGGCTACGATCGTTGAATCTATAAGGCGCTTCCTTGGGACCTCCTTTCAAATCGTGACTCCTCTCAACCTTTGAATCCTTTCGACTCGCGGCGCAAAAGTTGTGTGACAAAAAGTAAGACGGAGGCTCTGAGGAGGTTTAAATGAAGTACATTCAGATGCTGGTTTTGACGGGAATGATTTTGAGTTTGGTTCCGGCGCGTCCCACGAGGCAGGCTGATGTTGTCCAGGAGCTGATAAAACTCAAACAGCAGTGGACAAGAGCTGAGGACACCCGTGACATCAAATTCCTTGATGGATTACTCGCTGAGGACTTTGAAGCCGGCACCGCCCAAGGTGATGTAATAAACAAAGAGCAGCTTATCAAGAGGATTGAGGCTCCTGAACGTAAGATCGACGAACACTCTTCGGACGACATCCGGGTACGAGTTTATGAGAATGTGGCGGTCATGACAGACCACACGACGATCCGGGGAGCAAACAATGGGAAGCCGTTTGGTGGTGAATTCCGTTTTGTCCGAATCTTCGTGAAGCAGGGTGGCAGATGGCAAGTGGTGCTGGCACAGGCAACACCCCTCAAGTCGGGCTCTCCGACTTCACAGCCACAATAGAGGGACTTATCTTAAACGACGACCAGCTCTGCTTTGGATTTCGAGAGTCGGCTTGTTGGAATCGCGGTGTGGGGCTCTAGTGGTAACGCGCTTTCAAGTATGACCCGTCCGGGAATCCAAAAGGGGTTGCGCTGATTTAATTGAATACCGAGCAACACTCGCTGTCCTTGGAGAAAACATGAGACTGATTCTTGCCGCCGCTTTGGCCGCTTGTGGATCTGTGACGATCGGGGCCAGTCCTTCGGGATATCGAATCGTCAATCAAGTCACGCTGCCTGGTGGTGAAGGTTGGGATTATCTCACTGTGGATGCGACAGCGCGCCGCGTCTACATCTCGCACGCCAATCAAGTGGATATCATCGATGCGGACACGCAAAAGAGCCTCGGCGCAGTTCCCGATACGCTCGGTGTCCATGGTATCGCGTTGGCGCCCCGTCTTGGCCGCGGATTCATCAGCGCCGGTAAGACCGACTCCGTAATCATTTTCGATTTGAAAACGCTCAGTGTCATCTCGAAGGTGAAGACTGGCAAGAAACCCGACGCAATCATTTTTGATCCGGCTACGAATCGAGTTTTCGCAATGAACGGCGGCAGTGACAGTACGACTGCCATCGACGCCGCGCATGGTTCGGTCGCTGGCACGATCGATCTTGGCGGAGGTCCTGAATTCTCCGTCGCGGATGGCAACGGAAATGTGTGGGTCAATCTTGAGGATCAAAGCCAACTCGTGGAAATCGATTCGAAAGCGCTGAAGATCACGAACCGCTGGCCAGTTGCCCCCTGCGAATCGCCTTCCAGCATGGCTTTCGACGCGGAGAACCGCCGAATCTTCATCGGATGCCGAAATCACCTGATGGCCGTCGCGGATGCAGATTTAGGAAATATTGTCGCGACGTATCCCATTGGAGATCATGTCGACGCTTCGGCGTTCGATCCTGAATCCAGGCTTGTTTTCAATTCCCTCGGCGAAGGCCACATCTCGGTTTTCCATCAGGATTCTCCCGACAAATATACCTTTTTGGAGGATATTCCGACCGCGCAAGGCTCGAAAACAATGGCGCTTGATCCCGAAACGCATCAGTTTTTTGTTCCATCGATGCGCTCCGGAAAATTTGTGATCTTGGTGTTCGGCCGCGCAGAATCGGCTGGATCTTAAGTCGATCAGCAGGATCAGGAACCGGCACGTGTGCGCGAATTAGTGAACCCGCCTACCTATATCGCGTGGGCCGATCTGGCGCGTCGTGAATATATGTCTATGATTCGATTCGTGTCGCGATTGGTTCGCGATATAGGTCGGCATGTAGAAGGACGGACTTCGTTTCTTCTTATATTTCTCGCCTTCGCGTTCCCCCCAGTGTTCGCTCAGGGCGGACCGCCGTATTACACCAACGACCCCGGGACTCCCGGCAATAAGCAATGGGAAATCAACCTGGGGTATATGCCGTTTCTGTACCCCAATCATTCGGTCACACACACCCCCGACGTCGATATTAATTTTGGCGTGGGCGATCGTATTCAGCTGACGTTCGAAAATGCATGGCTCCGTGTCTCCGACTCTGGCACTTCGGAAAAACCCAAGTACGGCCTTGGTCAAGACCAGCTCGGTTTGAAGTGGCGCTTCTACGAAAACAGAGAAACGGGTTTCGCCATCTCCATCTTTCCACAGGTCTCGCTGAATAATCCAGACACCTCCGCGAGTCGAGGCATTACACCGCGCGGCGCCAGCCTGATTTTGCCGATTGAGTTCACGAAAAAGCTAGGCCCGATCGACTTGAATTGGGAGGCAGGATACAACCTGGTGCATCTGGGCAGCGACGGCTACCTCGGCGGAATCGTGGTGGGTCACGACTTCACGGAAAGTATCGAGCTAGATGCCGAATTCTACGCCGTCGGCAGTTTTCACCCGGCCGTCAATTCCGACACCCTAGGAATTGGAGCGCGCTACAAGATTCACCCCCCATTCATTTTGCTGCTTATGGCCGGCCGAAGCGTCGAACCAGCCCGCAGCAGCCAACCGTATTTCGTCGGCTATTTTGGGCTGCAATTCCTGCTCCCGCCGAAACCGTTCGCGAAGGACTGATTCATCAGCGATGACTCGTATTTACATGTCTGAAGGAATATCTAAGGCTCAGGCCGCTGTGGGAACCGATTCGCTGCGATTGACCGACGTTCGGCGCCGGTTGAAGGCGATCTTCATCGGCTCTATCGGAAATCTGGTCGAGTGGTATGACTTTTATGCGTACTCCGCATTTGCGCTTTATTTCGCCAACTCGTTCTTTCCCGGCAAGACCCCGGTTCTGCAGCAACTGAACGCTGCGGTCTTGTTTGCTATCGGCTTCGTGATGCGGCCGATCGGCGGCTGGCTGTTCGGACACCTCGCCGACAATTACGGCCGAAGAAATGCCCTGATGCTCTCGGTGTTGCTGATGTGTTTTGGGTCCTTGGTCATCGCGATCACACCGACATATGCCTCAATCGGGGCAGCGGCACCGGTGGTGCTGGGCCTTGCGCGGATCGTCCAGGGCCTGAGCCTCGGCGGAGAGTATGGCGCCAGCGCCACTTATTTGACCGAAGTGGCAGATGAGAAGCACCGTGGCTTCTACGTGAGCTTTCATTACGTGACTCTTATCGGAGGTCAGCTCTGCGCCATCCTCGTCTTGCTCATTTTACAGCGACTTTTCCTGACTGCGGAACAAATGAGGGCGTGGGGTTGGCGCATCCCCTTCGTTATCGGCGCAATGCTGGCGATCATCGCCCTGATGATGCGGAGCACGCTGCATGAAACGGAAGCCTTCATCGAAGCCAGGACACCGCAGAGACGCGGTAGCTCGATTCGGACGCTTGTGAAGTATCCGCGCCAGGTATTGATCGTCATGGGGCTCACTGCCGGAGGCACCACGGCTTTCTATACCTACACTACATACATGCAAAAGTTCCTGAAGCTGTCAGTCGGCCTAAGCGACAACCAGACCACGATGGTGAGCGCCGGATCGCTCATCTTCGCGCTCGGCCTGCAACCGATCTACGGAGCGCTTTCTGACAGGATCGGGCGAAAGCCGCTTCTGATCTGGTTTGGTCTGATGGGATCCGTGTTCACGATTCCGCTGCTTCGTTCCCTCCAATCCGCAAAGAGTGCCAGCGGCGCATTCGTCTTGATCGCGGCGGGGTGGCTGATCGTGGCTGGTTATACGTCGATAAATTCGGTGGTGAAGGCCGAGCTGTTCCCGACCAGAGTTCGAGCCACCGGAGTCGGCCTGCCCTATGCGATCGCGACGTCGATATTCGGCGGGCCGGCCGAGTCGATCGCATTGTGGTTCAAATCGATCGGCCACGAAGCGTGGTTCTCCTATTACCTCTCGTCGGTCATCGCGATTTCGCTCATCGTCGCGATAACGATGCGTGACACCATGCGATACTCCGCCCTCGGGCGTCACGAATAGTCGCACCGAGAGGTGCCACGATTTGTCATAGTAGACGACGAACCGGCCGTCATGTCGCGACTCATCGCAACATCGTCGCTACAAACACGGCCTCGAGGTCCGTTGTTGGTGACAAATCGTAATTGAGGCTCTTATAGGGATATGAAACTTCGGTTTCTGAAACTGTCGCTGTTGCCTTCACCGTTATGGGCTGATCTCTCAGCGAGCCGACGATCCGAAGATTACGATCTCGATCTGTAATTGATCAACTACGTCTGCTAGAATGCCGGCTCGTATTGAGAACGCCGAAGGATTGAAGGAGATGAATTATATGCTGATGATTGGTGAAAGGTTGAGGACAATCCGCGAATCAAAGAATCTCTCACAGGGCGACATCGAAAAGCGCACGGGCCTGCTGCGCTGCTACACATCACGCGTTGAAAACGGACATACCGTCCCAAGTCTCGATACTCTCGCAAAATATTCTCAGGCTCTTGAGATCCCGATGTACCAACTCTTTTACGAAGGCAATGAGCCCAAAGTGGTCAAAGCTCTAAAAGCGAAAAAAGAAACGATCTCTGTGGGCGACCGGCGAGAAGTCGAATTGCTTGGACGAAGATTCGCCAAACTGAGTGATCGAGACAAGAACCTAGTTCGGCTCATGGTTTCCAAGCTGACGAATATTAAGGCGTAGTCGCACGATCCGCTCGCGATACTTAATGCAAGCCAGAATCCGCCAATAAACGATGCTCCGAATTGGGGGACGCCCTGTGGTCCCATTTCCGCACTTGAGGATGCTTGGCGGATTCGTTCGCCTAATGCGGCGTCACCTACAACATCGGCCACAAAGAGCGAAAGCGCAAACAATGCTCGGGTAATGGGGGAGTTGGTCGAAGGTAGCTGCTTTCCATCAACGGCTTTACGTTGTCTAGCTTCGATCCCGCTTTTAGTGGTCGCCGTTTCGTGAACTCTTTTTTGCCGAGCTCTTTTTCGTCATCATGGTTCTCGGTCCCGCCTGATTAGTCCTTCTGAGCACAGCGCGCGAATGCCGTTCTGAAACTCCATGAAGCTCGGCGTGCACGGGCCTTCTGTCCCCAAATCAGGCTGATGCGGTCTTGCCCAGCGCTTTCACAGCACGCTCGATCCCAGGACCCGCATCAGCGAGGTCCTGCGCGTTCATCGCTGGCCGGACCGTCACTCTCGCATTAAATGCGAGAAACCAAGGTTCGGCAATCGCAGGTAATTCCGAAGCCTCCTTCATGTCGAAGAATATATATCCAGTCCGTTCGCCATTGTCTTCGGCGAAGTAGGCGGCTTCCGGTTTGAGGTTATCGAGGATGGCTTTGATTGTTGTCCCTAAGCTGCCACTTCGAGCTGCCGTGTTGCCAGCTTCGACCGGGATTGAGACCTTTAACAGCATGCGCATGCAGGTGCCCTCCTGGCCGGGAGCGTAGACCAATCAATCGGGGGAGTCAATTCTTTGTCCCGCGCTGAATCGCGTAACAAGGAAATGGTCTTAATTAGACCGCGATGTGCCGCATTTTGAGATGGGTGGCGATAAGAGGATTTATCAACAGTAATCCGGGCCAGAAACTTTCCGGCTATTTTCCGGGGATTGTCTGCGAAATGCATGCTGACTCTGAGGCTTCCTCGCGTGGTCTCGCCAAAGCGTCCGAGCGTGTACCGTGTTGTGTCATGATCTCATGAAGTGCGTTGGCTCGTTCTAAGGCCTCAGCGACGCTGCGAGAAATATTCTCCGCTCTGACGTGCTGCTCGAATTCAGCCTGCTTCATCAGTCGCGCTGGCTGTTCTCGCGCACCGCACAGAATCAGTCCTCTGCCAGAGTTGTGCACGACGTCCGCGAGTTTTTCCAGGGCTTGCAAGCCCGTCGCGTCGATGGCGGTCATATTCCGCAACCGGAGAATGATGATGGGCGGGAGAACGGAAATCTGCGAAAGGATTTCGTCGATTTTATCGGTTGCGCCGAAGAGGAATGGCCCATGAATGCGGAAGATCGTTACGTAGGACGGGATTTCCTTGTGCTGTAGAATATGCGCATATCCTTCGCGAACATATTCGTCGGTAACCTGGGATACGGTGGTCGTCGACGTCACTTTTCTGATGAACACAAGCGCGGCGAGAATCATTCCTACTTCCACTGCAACGGTGAGGTCGGCGAAGACCGTCAGCAGGAACGTAATTGCCCACGTCCCGATTTCCAGACGCGAAAGTTTCAATAGTTCCGGGATTTCCCGCCACTCTCCCATGTTGTAAGCGACCACAAAAAGAATCGCAGCCAGCACCGACAGCGGAATAAACCGGGCGAGCGGCGCGGCAAAGAGGACGATCCCGAGAAGCGTGAGTGCGTGCACTATTCCGGCCACCGGCGTTTTCGCGCCGGAGCGGATATTGGTGGCGGTGCGGGCAATTGCTCCTGTTGCCGGGAGCCCACCAAAGAGTGGTGAAAAAATATTGGCGACGCCCTGGGCTACGAGTTCAACATTCGGGTTGTGCCGGTCGCCGCTCATTCGATCCGAAACCACCGCAGACATCAGCGATTCGATCGCTCCCAGCATCGCGACCGTTACGGCAGGCGAAATCAGCGGCCTCACGAGATCGAAGCGAAACTGCGGCATATGCAACGTCGGCAGGCCGGAAGGGATTCCGCCGAACCGGGTACCGATCGTCTCAACCGGGAGCTTAAGGAGAGCAACCAGTGCTGTGCCGACCAGTAGTGCCACGACGTAGCCCGGGACTTTTTTCGCGTATCGCGCAAACACGATGATTAACAAGAGCGCGAGGATACCGAGAGCCGTCTCGAGGAGCGACAGTGAACCAAAATCACGGGTGAGAGCCTGCATGCGTGCCAGGAATTCACCTGGGACCTTTTCGACCTTGAGACCGAAGAAATCTTTTATTTGAGTGCTTGCGATGATTACCGCGATTCCGTTCGTAAATCCCACGACCACCGGCCGCGGAATAAATTTGACCGTCGTGCCCAGCCCCGTCAGTCCGAGCAATACAAGCAGCACGCCTGCCATCAGCGTGCACATGTAGAGCCCTTCCAAGCCGTGCCTTGCCACGATGCCGTAAACAACCACGACGAAGGCCCCGGTGGGACCGCCAATTTGAGTCGACGAGCCGCCCAAAGCTGAAATGATGAAGCCGGCGATAATAGCTGTGTAGATTCCAGATTGCGGAGCAACGCCCGAGGCAATTGCGAACGCCATCGCGAGAGGCAGCGCGACGAGGCCGACTGTAATCCCAGCGACAACATCGCCAAAGAATTTCTGCCGGTTGTAATCCTTCAAGCACTGGATCGATTTCGGAAGCCAATCGTTGTTTTTCATTTGGTATTTGCTACACGCTGAGGGTCTGCCACGCTTGTTAATTATAGGTGGAGAACGGCGGGATGGAAACGTTGCAGCTGTCGCAGCGGGCACAAGAGGCACGAGTGACAGGCAAGACTCTCCGCGGCGAGATGAACCGCGCCAACCTCAGTGGGCTCCATTCCAAATACGTCTTGGTAACAGGGATTATCACCATCTATCTAAGGTTGAGATAGGTGGTGAGAAGAGGATTTATCAACATCTATCCGGGACTGAGCCGTCTCGGAGAAGCGGGGTAGCAACCTTTGCTCCGCTGGAGCTGACGTTCACGATTGTGGTTGGATTTCCCACTCCTGCGACTTTACCTGTCGTGGCAGACCCATCATCCGGAAGGTAATCGCATCCATCCAACGGTCGGGAAGGTTGCGCTTCATGAACGCGGCGACGTTCGCGACCGCCCCGATCAGGTAATGGGCTCGGGGACGGGGTGCCGTCACCGCCCGGAGGATCGTCAGAGATGCCTTCTCGGCGGAGATTGAGAATCTGTCGGCCGTGACAGTCGTCTTCGCAAACGCCCGGAGGGCATCCGCGTAGAAGGGCTGAAGGCGTTTCGGCAAGGCATCCGCGATTTTGTTGAGCTGCTCTGAGGACCGCTTGAGCATCGGCGTGGATATGGACGCGGGAGCTACGGTGGAGACGTGAACGCTGAATGGAGAGAACTCAATCCGCATCGAGTCGCTCACCGCCTCCAACGCGGCCTTCGCCGCCTGATAGGCAGCAATCATCGGACCCGGCATTATCCCGCCGATTGAGGTCACATTGATCACTCGTCCGCGCGAGGCGCGAAGTTGCGGGAGGAGCTGCTGGGTAAGCGCAATCGGGCCGAAGAAAAGCACGTCGAACTGGAGCCGCCAGTCAGTCAGCGGCAGTGTCTCAATCGGCCCGGCCCATTGTGCACCCGCATTGTTAACTATTGCATGGAGTCTGCCTCCGGCCGCGATTTTGGCCCTGACAATTTCAACTCCCGCCGCGATCTGACCAGCATCCGTCACGTCCAGAATGATCGGCTCGACGGTTCCCACAACTCGGCGCGTACCTGCCTCGGCCAGGAGCGATTCGACATCTTCTTGCTTTCGCACGCCGGCCAGGACGCTGTAACCGTTTTCCGCCAGGGTAAAGGTTGCCGCGCGGCCGATTCCACTCGAAGTGCCGGTGACTAGGATCCAATTGACGGAGTTTGTTGACTTCATGAGTGGAAGATGTGCCGGTGAGTCATCGATGATGCTTCTGCTTGCATTGGATTGAGTCATTTGGAACTCCTCGAAATCGCGGATGAGCTTTGCACTAGGGAGCGTAAATCAAGTACGTTCTGTCATCTGTTCCGTTTCGCACATGATCAGAAAGACGGCCGACTCTCTACTTGCGTGGGAGGCGCTGATCGTCAGGAGATTCTACAGGGATTATCACCACCTATCTCGTTTTGAGAAAGGTGGTGGGAAGAGGATTTCTTGACATCTATCCGGCCAAGCACCGTGACACGGTGGCGCGTCCCTGTTCAGGAGTGAAGTCGAGTTTTATTTTTCCTTCGTGACTTAGTCAACTGCCGACATACCTAAAGCCGGATTGCGTTAGCAGTTCGACAGAACTTGGTTCTGGCATGTTTCCCGCTCCTCCTCAGTCGCCGAATGCCGCATCAATTTGCGGGCGCAACTTGCCGCTATCAGTGACGCCGAGATATTTTTGGGTCGTCTCTAGATTCTTATGCCCGAGCCATGCTTGGATGGTGCGTAGCGGAATCCCGTGCTCCTGCCAGCGAGTCGCGCACGTCTTGCGAAATCTGTGCAGGTAGATGTGAACGCAGACGGGCTGGGTCTTGCAGGTGACTTCGGTGGGTTTCTTTCGGTCGTATTTTCCAGTGGTGATCGTTGTTTGACACTGACCGCAGTTCAGTCCTGCATGTAGCGCAATTCTTTTGAGTTTACGCAGGAAGTGATTGTCAGGCTCGCCGCGCTCGTTTACGAAAATCCATCGGCCATCTGGTCGCTTCTTCCGTCTTGTTTTGAGCGCGTCAGCGAGGCTGACGGGGAGGGGAACCGTGCGGCTTTCATGTGACTTCGGCGTGAACCCCACATCTTCCTTGCGTCGAATGTGGTACTCGCGCTTTGCGAAGTCAACGTCGTTCCACGCGGCGAACGTCACTTCCTTATCCCGGCATCCCGTGCCGAGGAAGAATTTGTAGAGAACGCGCGATCCTTCGTCCATCGCGGCGAACATTTTCTTGATTTCGTCATCCGTGTACGGCACGGCGGATTCTTCCTCTACGGTCGGCATTTCATCACGCGGAAGACGCGCCGTGACGCCATTCTTTTTGAGCAGGAAGTACACGATGTTCAGACGTGTGTCTATCGTCTTGCCCGCATACTTTCGGCTTTCCAAGAATGTCTTGTACTTGCGAATGACAGCCTCGCTGATCTCGTCGAGAAATCGAACCTTGAAGGTCGCCAATGCTTCAAGAAATTCGGTCAGAGTGCGCGTGTACTGCAGCCGCGTCTTTGGAGCCTTCGAAGCTTTCTGCGTCAGGTAGGTATCCACGGCAGACTTGACGGCAATTCGATTCGCGTTCCGTGATTCGGTGAGTTCGCCGAGCGTCAGGTTCTTGGATTGCGCTTCGATTACGTCGGGGCGGGTCCCGGCAGCTTCCTGCGCGTCCTTCAGCGTATCGTAGGGTTCACTCCAATTTCGCTTGCCATTAATCGTGAAACGAACGTAGTAGGGAGGTGCCTCGGCAGGACGGCGACCACGCCCGAGGTTGACGCGCACATACCGCCAGCCCTTGCCCTCCATCCGCTCGCGCCGATAAATCGCCGCCAGAGAGCCTCCTAAATCAGCGGCTCAACGGTAGCATGCGGTAGCACATTTGTAAACAGTGCGTTTTTAATTGGATAATATAATTATGGCGGAGAGGGGGGGATTCGAACCCCCGACACCCTTTTGGGGTGTAACTGCTTAGCAGGCAGCCCTGTTCGGCCACTCCAGCACCTCTCCGCGGTAATTTCGAGTGGATGGGGCGACGGCCTGC
>Ga0210383_10000214_pt1 | contig 56362 bp, 55 predicted proteins | sample IncBWC14OmetaG_FD_160072 | JGI IMG/M metagenome (GOLD analysis project Ga0210383, IMG submission 160072) | Forest soil microbial communities from Barre Woods Harvard Forest LTER site, Petersham, Massachusetts, United States - Inc-BW-C-14-O ...
ATCGGCCGCAGCATTTCCTTGACCAAGTCTTCCAGCGTCCGTGCGTTGTTGCTCAACACCGTGTGAGCAAGGCTGTTGAATGCCGATTCGACCGCCGACACCGTCGTGCGCGACAGAATGGGCGGAGAATCCATCGGGCTTGGCGGCGGCATCTCGAAAGCCATTTCACGCAGCGGTGCTTTCGCGGCCGTTTCGGTGAATTCGAGATCGTCCGGCGGCTCTACCTTTCTAAAAGCAGCCGGAGGCGCCGGATCCGGCAATGCCATCTCGTCGGTGAGGTCCAAAACATCGGATTCCGGCTCGGGCTCCGGCGCGGCGGGACGGATTTCCTCCGGGGTCGTGGCTTCGTCCAGACCATTGAGGAGCGCGTCAATATCGTCCTGGCTATTGCTCACGGCGGGGGCCGGCGCCGGGGGTGGCGGCGGCGCGACGGGAGCCGCGGCCTTTGCCGGCGGAGGAGCGGCCGGCCGCGGCGCGTCGACAGGCGCGCGTGCGGCGGGAGCCGGCGCAGGCTTCTCCAGTTTGGCCGGTGCCGCAGCAGCTACGGGCGCAGGAGGCGGAGGATTTGACTGAGAACTTGGTGGAGGCGGCGCAGTTTTTTCGGCAGCCGCGGGCTTCGCCTCGTCATCGGCGATGATGCGCCGGATCGACGCCAGAATCTCCTCCATGGAGGGTTCCTGAACCTTTGCAGGCTGCGTCATTTCCGATCCCACCTCATCAACGCCCTCGAAAGCGTTTTTACACCAAGCGAGGCAGGTATTTGCTGGTTCCGAATAGACCGGTTCGGAAATTCATCGCGCCGACCCGACTTGTCCCCAGACAAACGCCGTCCGACACATCGCACGACCTTTGCCCCGCCCGGCACGCCGACATTCCGCCCACAAAATCCGATGCGGTGCGAATCGCTCTGCTGCCTCAAAGAACGCTACGTCAGGGCGATAAATGATTGCAAGCAACGCCAATGCCGACGGCAGGCTTAAGGGCGGTGCAGCGACAAACAAGCGTCGGCGCTGCTATAGGCCACCATAGCCTAGCCGGATCTTGCAACAGCAAGGCGACGATCAGTGGCCGTCGGGTGTACGAACGCCAAACCAGCTGTCACGCACCTGCTGGTAATGCACGCTCGGATCATAAGTCTGGGTCGCCAGATTGAGAACCTGCGGCGACAACCGTCCCACCGACGACAACACACTATAAGAAGCCACGACGCGATCATGCTGCGCCGTCACGAGCGCGACCCGCGCGTTGACCAGCGCCTGTTGGGCATTCAGCACGTCGAGCGTGGTTCGCTGCCCGGCCTTGGCTTCTTCGCGCACACCGTTGAGTGCGATTTCCGATGCCGTCACCTGCGACTGAGCCGATGCCACCTGCGCCTTGCCGGCGACCAACTGTCCCCAGGCCGTGACAGTGTTGGCACGGGTCTGATCGCGGGTCTGTTCGAGAACCAGACGCTGTTGCGCGAGCGATTCTTTAGACTGACGGATCAGCGAGTATTCCGAACCGCCCTGATAAACCGGAATCGAAATCTGCGCGATCGCGGAAGCCCCGAACGTGCGGAATACCTGAAGGCTCTGCTCATACGCCTGTTGCACCGAGGCCTGAACCGTCACCGTCGGCAACAGCGCGCCCTCGTTCACCTTGACCGTGAGAAAGTTGACGTCGATGCCAAACATCGCCGCGGTCACGTTCGGATTTTCGATCAGGCTGAGCTCGACCGCCGCGGGAAGCGACCCCGGCAGATAACGATCAACCGGCGAGCCCGGCGCCAGCGCCTGTGGCTCGTTGCCGATGATGCGGCGGAAATTGGCTTGCGTGGTCGTCAGAGTTGCTTGGGCCGCCAGCAGCTGCGTCTTGCCGGCCGCGAGCTGCGCTTCCGACTGGGCAACGTCGGTGCGGGTTACTTCGCCGACATTGAAACGGTCTTGTGTCTGCTTCAACGTTTGATCGAGAACGCGAACGTTGCTGCGGTTCACCTCGACGATGGCCGCATCGCGCAGGTAGTCCATATAGACCGTGGCCGCCGACAGCAGCACCGTCTGCTCAAGCACGCGCAGGCCCTCGCGCGCACCGGAGACCTGACTCTCGGCCATGCGGGTTTTGTTGGCGGTTTGATTACCGTTGTACAGGGTTTGGGTCACCGTGAGGCCGGCAGACCGCGGTGGGTCGGTGCCGTGAACCTCGGATCGGACGATTTGCGTGGCGGTGCCGCCGAACGTGGAGTTCAGGTCGGTGTATTGATAGCCGGCACTTGCCGTCACCGCGACCTTTGGCCGATACCCGGACAAAGCTTGCGGAACGTTTTCGTCAGTGGCTCTGACCGCGGCGCGCTGCGCATTGAGCTGGGGATTGTTTTGATAGGCGCGCACCAACGCAGCCTCGATCGTGTCGGCCAAGGCCGGCACCGGGCCAGCCAACGCCAAAAGAAGTACCGTCGCCGCAGCCCCGGTAACAACCTTCACCCCATCCATCCCAGGTATTCCAATCATTCTGTCCCAGGTTCCGCAGCCCTTGAACCGGGTCATCAAGTCATTCCAAACAGATATCCGAGGTCACACCTTATTCGTGACGCCAGAGCGAAGGAACCCCCCGAACGGCGGGGATGGTCGGAAACTCAGCAGATGGGGCATCCGGGCCACACTCCGGGGTTCCGGCGATCCTGAAAGGCACTTCGCGTTAAAAAACGAAGGCCGGAGGCCGCTCAAGACCCGGCAGTACCGGTATTGCGGTGTCGAAAAGCGCCCGGTGGCCGAAGTCGTCGTGGGAATGGGTCACGATTATCGCCCGCTGGGGAGCGGTCAAAGCAAAAGCGCCGACCAAGCGGCCGCCTTCCTTGAGTTGCCGATAGAGCGATTCGGGCACGATTTCGGTAGCACCATTGAGCAGAATGACGTCAAAGGGCGCACCCGCCGAATCACCGTCAGCCACCGGCGCGGTCTTAACCGTCACGTTTCCGAGAGCGAGCGCGGCCAAGGTTGCTGCAGCCTTTGCCGCGAGCGCGGAATCACATTCGGTCGCCGTGACCCGACCGGCCAGATGGGCTGCCAAAGCCGCCAGATAGCCGGATGCGCATCCCACCACTAGGACGTCGTCCGTTTCGCCGATTTCAGCGGCCTGCACCATTTTGGCTGTCGCCGCCGGCCTCAACAGAAAGCGTTTCGCAGGGCCGCCCGCGCTGACATCGATATCCAGGTCCAGATAGGCCAGCGAACGCTGCGCCTCCGGAACGAATGCCTCACGCGGGATCGCGAGCATCGCGTCGATGATTCGGCTATCGGTGACGTCGCTCGGACGCACCTGGCCATCGACCATTTTCTGGCGCGCGGTCGAGAAATCGGACATTTGAGACCCCGGTGACGAGCGGTCATGGCCGCGGAGGGTGAGGAAAATCGGCGCCATCTTTGATACAAGGCCTATCAAAACGCAACACGACGACGGGCACGGAACCGGACCTTGGAACGGGGTTTACCGCATAAAAGAACGAAAGCACGCTCGATCCGGCCAGAAGCCCCTCTGGCGACCTTCAAGTCATGCGAAAACTCCCCTTATTTGGTCCTTTGCAAGCCTCGGAGGCTTTGTTATACGCTCCGCCGTGCGAACAAGGTTCGCCTATTCCTCGGTAGCTCAGTGGTAGAGCATTCGACTGTTAATCGAATGGTCGCTGGTTCGAATCCAGCCCGGGGAGCCAAACAAATTCAAATATTTGGCATCGCTCCACTTCTCAGTTAGCTGCAACCGTGCCGAAGCGAAGGCCCTTTTCCTTGATCCAGCGGCGGTAGACGATCGACGAACTGTCGGCGCGCGTGGGGGTTTCCGAGCGAGGTTCGAGAGGGAGCAGCAACGGCCGCTGATTCTCGAGGATGATCCGATCCTGCAGGAAAATGACCTGCTCGAAATTCAACAGCGACGTATGGTCCGAGATCGCATCCACCAGATACATCACCGGCTGGGCGCGGCAGAGATCCTCCTCCATCGGCTGGATGAACAGCGCGATGGCATCGAGTCGATCCGGCGCTGTCGGGCAAACGCGATAGAGCATCACGACAAAGGGCGTCGGCACCCGGTAGGTCAGATGCACGAAAGCGCCTTCGGTCTCGGTCGCGGCAATCCGCGGCTGGAAGAAGCTGCAATTGCTCGCCCAGACCTCATCGACATCCCGGCGCAACTCGCTTGAATATTGCGGGACTTCGGCGTGCTCCTCCGAGCCAAGGATATCTTTATGCACGAAGGGGAAATGCGCCATGTCGAGAAAGTTCTCGACGACGCGAAGGCCCGAGGCACGCATCTTGACCCAGCCGCAGGGCACGAAGCGGCGATCGGGTTCGCTCGCTTCCGGAATATCGAAGATTTCCCGCTCAGGTTCTCCCAGCGTGGTCCAGACGCAACCGTAGCGCTCGCGAAACGGCAGCGCCGATCCGCGTTGGCCATCGCTTCGCGTTTCCGCGATGTCAGGCAATCCGCGGCCATCGCGGAACAACTCGATATCCTGCCCAAGCAGCTGCGTGCGGATGATGTCGTTACCGAGGTCGGCGCTGCTCTCGACCGCGTACCACTGATCGAGCGCAGCTTTATCTGATGTCTTCGTCATGCGTTTCGCATCCGGATTCGATCAGTCACTCTTCTGGGTCCATTGCACAGTCCCACCGGCATTTTGAGCGAGGAAGTCGGCGCGGCGGGCAAAGTGCCCGGGCGCGATCTCATGAATGCGGGCGATGATCGCACCGAGGTCGGCGGTCTTCAAAATGCCGTCCTCGACCAGGATCCGGCCGTCCACCATCGTCATGGCGACGTCTCCGCCGCGTACCGCATGCACGAGATTGTGTTGCAGATTGAAATAAGGGCCGTCGCCGAACAGCGGCGTCATGCGCGGCGTGTCGCTGCGCACAGCGATGATGTCGGCGCGCTTGCCGACTTCGATTGATCCGATCTCATGGTCAAGGCCTATGGCCCTGGCACCGGTGATCGTGGCCATGCGCAGCACCTGCCAGCTATCGAGTGCGGCTGCATCCAGGTCCTTCAGCTTTCCGAGCAGCGACGCCACCTTCATTTCCTCGAACATGTCGAAGTTGTTGTTTTCTTTTTCGCCGTCGGTCCCGATGCCGACTGGAACGCCCGCCGTAAGCATATTGACCACGTGGGCGATGCCGCTCGCAAGTTTCATGTTGCTGACCGGATTATGCGCTACTGACACCCGCCGGCTCGCAATCAATTCAATTTCGCCGGCGTCGAGCCAGACACCGTGCGCGATCATCGCCCGCGGCGTCTCGAAGAAGCCGAGGTCGTCGAGCGCGAACATCGGCCGCTTGCCGTAGCGCGTGGCGAATTCGGCAAGCTCGATTTCCGCCTCGCTGCAATGGGTGTGGAATCCGGTGCCGTGTTTTTTCGCAAGCTCGATGGCGCGACGCTGCCCGGTCTCGTCGGCATAGAACAGATGCTCCAGTCCAACCCAGACGTTGATGCGGCCATCGGCCTTGCGGTGCCACGTCTCGATCAGAGCTTCGTTCATGTCGAGCGTATCGAAATAATTGTAGTCCGGATGCTCGCCTACATAAGGCACCGCCACCAGCCGATTGCCGATGGTCTCCGCTGCCTTCGCGCTGCCTTCCATGAACCGCCACATGTCGACCACGGTGGTGGAGCCGCCCAGCGCGGATTCAGCGTAACAGAGCCATGAGGCTGCTTCGGCTTCCTCCGGGCGCAATACCCGGTGCATCGGATTGATATGCAGCGTCAGCCAGTCCCACACCGGCAGATGTTCAGCCGTGCCGCGCAGGAAACCGGAATGGGCGTGAGCATTGATCAGGCCCGGCATCAGCACCGAATTTCTGATACGTTTGACCGGCGTCGATGGCGACGACGCCGCAAGCGTATGCAGCGTATCGACCGCGAGAATGCGGCCATCCGCGATGTGAATAGCCCCATCGGGGATGACGCGATTTTGCTCATCCATCGTGAGCAGAAAGTCGCCGGCGAGAATGAATTCGGCGCTGGTCACGTCAAACCCCGCCTTTCGGCCCTCGCCTCGCCGAGACGCTTCGCTGAATACAGAATGAAATCCGCCGCGCGTTCGCCGATTATGGTGACTGGCGCGTGAGTGTTGCAGCTCGGAATGATCGGGATCACCGAGGCGTCCGCGATACGCAGACCTTCAACACCGCGCACCATAAGCCGTTCGTCGACCACGGACATGTCATCGTTGCCCATCTTCGCCGTGCCGCAGGTATGAAAGAAGGTCGAGCAGGCCGTGCGGATGAAACGAATCGTTTCATCGCGATTGAGCCGCCGTTCCGGCGCGGCGAACCCTGCGAACCAATCGGCATAGGCCCGGCTGGTCCCAAGCTCCATCACATCGCCAACCGCCTCGACGAGGTCGTTTAAATCCTCGAGCTCGCTGAGAAAGTTGGGCTGGATCTCGATCGCCGAACCCGGCTCCGCCCCAAGCAGGCGCAAATAGCCGCGGCTGCGGGAGCGCATCAGGCCGGTGCCGATCGCAAACACGTCACCATTGAGATCGTAGCTACTCGCGACCTCGGCCGTGGCGCTGCGGCCCTGGACCGGAAAGGCGTGGACGTTGGGTTGCGCAAGACTGCTGCGGGTCTTCCAGTTGAGCATCGAGCCGCCGCCATTGTCGCTGACGGGACCAAGCGGCCGTCTGGCTCTGAAATTGACGGCGCGTATCAACGGATGATCCTGCAGGTTTTGGCCGACGCCGGGAAGCGCGGTCCTGACCGCGATGCCGAGCCGCGCGAGTTCGCTCGCGTTGCCGATACCGGACAGCAGTAGAAGCCGCGGCGTATCGATTGCACCCAGCGCCAGAATGATCTCGACCGCGGCGCGGGTCTCAACCTCCTCGCCATCAACGAGGTGCCGGACGGAGATACAGCGCCGGCCTTCGAAACCAAGTTTCGTCACCAGTGAGTGCGGGAGCACCGTGAGATTGTCGCGCTCCAGTACCGGCCAGAGATAGCCGCGCGCCGAACTGAACCGTTTCCCCGCGCATATGTTGAAATTGGATGGCGTAGCACCTTCGTTGGTCGCGCTATTCGGATCGTCGATCACGGGAATGCCGAATTCAGCGGCGCCGTCGATCAGCGCCGTCGCGATCGGATGAAGCGCACGGCTTCGTTCGATCCGTAGCGGACCGTCCGAGCCACGCCATTCGCTGGCGCCGCCCTCCCAATCCTCGCACCGTTTGAAGTAGGGCAGCACATCCTTGAAGGCCCAACCCTTGGCGCCCGAAGCCTCCCAGGCGTCATAGTCCGCGGGATGGCCGCGATACCACATCATGGCGTTGATCGCGGATGAGCCGCCGAGCACCCTGCCCCTTGGAATCCCGATGGTGCGGCCATCGACGTGTGGCGTCGGCGCATAGTCGTAGCCCCAGTCATAGGCGCTGCGTCCGAGCGAAACCCATTTGCTGGGATCGTCGATCTCCGCAATGCCGATGCCGGGCGGACCGGCTTCGATCAACAGGACATCCGCGCCGGCATCGACCAGACGCCTCGTCACGGCGGCGCCGCCCGATCCGGCGCCGACCACAATGAAATCATAGGCGGCCTTGCGCTGGCGGACGGGAATCGCCGCCGTCGAGTTCTGTCTGGTCGGATCAGTTGTGCTCACTCGGCCCCATGATCACGATGTTCTCGGTCGCTTCCACATGACGAACGAAGATGTATTTGTCTTCGCGGCCGTCGCTGTGCTTGCGCTTGATGTCAGGCTGCACCGTTCCGGTGACCTTGGCGACGACAACATAAGGGACATCGCTGGCTAGTCCTTTGGCGCAATGCGCATCAAATTCCTTGACGGTGTGGACCGTGAAGGCCTGCTCGACACCGGCCCCGCGCGCAATCGCCGCAAGATCGACCAGCCCCGATGCGGTATGCGTCGGCGGCCCGCCGATCGACTGATAGCATTCGTTGTCCCAGACCACGACGAACAGGTTTTTCGGCTGCTCGTTGCCCAGTGTCGCCAGAATGCCCAGATTGAACATCATGCCGCCGTCGGTATCGAGCGATACGATGCGACGGTGCGGAAGACCTACCGCGAGCCCAAAGGCTTCCGGCGTGACGCAGCCGAGCTGTTGCTGGAAAAGACTGGCGCTGCGCATATGCGGGGCCGCGTTGTACCATTCGTCGACGCTGGCGCCGAGCGACAGGATCACGAGTTCATCCTTTAGACGCGCGGCCAGCGCCTTCATGCAGTCGAACCGCTTCATCGTACCACCTCGCCGCCAAGCGCCACCGCCGAGTGATAATAGGAAGCATACGACCACGCATAAGCATCTGATATCGCGCGCTCGATCTTGTCCTCTTCGCGGACTACCTGGTAGGGAATGCGAAGCGCATCCAGCACCGGCTCCATGGTGATGCCGTGCGGAATGGCCCACCAGTTGTTTTCGCCGAGTTCGCCGCGATAGCTCATCAGCATCACGACCGGAATTCCGGCCCCTAGCCCCATCCGCGCCAGCGGCTCGACGGAGGCGCGCAGGCCGGAGTTCTCCATGACCAGCGCCGCTTTCTTGCCGGACAGGAACACACCGCCGCAGATCGCCGCGCCCTCGCCTTCATTGGTGACGCGGATGGTGCGGATCTCCGGATCGGCGTCGAGCGCCGGGTATAGCTCCTTGAACAGCGAATCCGGCAGATAGCAGACGACGCTGACGCCCGCCTTCTTCAATCCGCGTATGACGGCCTCGACCGCGCTTTGTTTCATTGCATCCTCATTCCCGTGGCCCTAACTCGCAACTCTGCCGGTGTTCCGGATAGACCTCTTTTTTTGTTCAAAGCGATGCGTCGGACGCAACACCGACGTTCCCCAAGCAACATCACTCGCGCAAACCCTCGATCGCCTCCGAAAGTAAGGCGCCGAACGCCAGCGCCGCGTCGGACATTTCCTTCTCCGGCCGTGCCAGCAGCATCAGCCGACGCGGACTAATCTTGGGATCGCGGAGCGGCACGAAGGTCAGCGTGCCGTTCGCGATTTCGCCTTCGATGCCGACGCGGGTCTGCAGGACGATGCCGAGATCCATGTTGGCCATGTCGATCATCAGGCTGATGGAATTGGTGCGCGAGCGGCACGTCAATTCGATCAATGAGCGGTTGAAGGCTTCCTCGACCGAGATGCCGAGCATCAGACTGTTGTCGGACAGGATCACGCGCTCGCCCGACAGGTTGAACAGCTTCAATTCCTTCTTGCCGGCGAACCGGCCGCCGGGTTTGGCCAGCACGCCGAGCGACAGGCTGGTGGTAGCGATCCGGCGTACATTTCGCGGCACCTGGACATCGAACGCAACGGCCAGATCGCAATCCCCCTCGGCAACGGCATCGCAGGCCTGCCGCGATCCGATCACCTTGATATCGACATTGATGTCGGGATGTTGCGCCCAGAATTTAGCCAAAATGCGCGGCAACAGCCCGCGGGCGGCGCTTTCGATTACCGCGACCGAAACCGTGCCGCGAAACAATCCGTGGAGTTCGTTGATCTTCGACGACGCCCGGCTGAGCTCGGCGGTACTAAGGCGGGAATGATAGAGCAGCAACTCGCCGGCGCTGGTCAGCTTGCGGCGCTGCCGCTGGCGTTCGAACAGCGGCGTCCCGAGTTCTTCCTCAAGCTGCTTGATGACCCGGCTGATCGACGAAGGCGCAACCCTCAAGACCAGCGCCGCCCGACGGATCGATCCGAGCCGGGCGACCAATTGGAAATAATGGATCCGCGTGGCGACGAGCCCCAGCCGGTAGGGATCCATCGGCTGGCTCACGCTGACTTGAGCGGCCGCAGGATTTTCATGTCGCGGGGCATCACGCTTTACTGAGGCTTTCGGCGGCATCAGTGATAATCCGGGATGCCCGGCATCGTCCTGAAGCCGGGCAGCGCGCGAAACCGCCGCGCCCATCGGCGCAGCGCCGGATATTCGTCATGGTCGATACCGAAGTCACGGCTGAGCGCAAAAGCCGGAAATAGCGCGATGTCCGCAATGGTCGGATGTTCTGTGGCGAACCACTCTTCTTGCGCAAATCCGCGCGCGGTCATGTGATCGTCCATGATGCGAATGGCGCGGGACGATGCCGTGCGCAGCGATGTCTCGTCCCCCCGCGTCCCGAACAGCGAATGCTGGCGTGCCGTGATCGTGACGCCAAGATCATGCGCCGAGAAAATCAGCCACTGCATCACCTCGGCGAATTCTACTCCCTGCGCGGGAAGCCATTTCCCTGTGGGATCATGCGAACGCGCCAGATGCGCGAGGATCGCTTCGGTACCATGCAACACGAGATCGCCATCGCGGAGGATCGGCAAACGGCCGGAAGGGTTCAACGCCAGAAACGGCGGCGAAAGATGCTCCTTGCCCGGAAAGACATCGACGGCCACGGCCTGCCATTCGAGGCCGAGCAAGGACAAAGCAAGCCTGACCCTGTAGCAACTGTCGTCGAGTTCATAGTTGTAGAGAACGAGTCCGCTTGTCATCAGGCCACATCCTGATCAAGTCGTGGTTCCGCCGCCCGCGCCTGCTCCACGATCTGACGCCACTGCAGCGCCCGGTTGTTAAAGTGGTTCTGACCCGCGCCCTTGTAGCGCTCCGCTGGCCCGGCGATCGACAGATGAAGCGCGGTGCGCGCGTTCGAGATGGCCTGAACACCGACGAGAAGCCGGTCCTGTGCGCACGAAATCGCAAACAGCGTATCGCTCACGCGGCTGACGGTCGTGTCGGCCGGAGTTTCGCTTGTGAACGGAACAAGTTGCACGGCGCTCAAGGCCGCGACCGCAGCCTCAACGCCGCAGCCGAGATAAAGACTTCGCAAAGGCACTCCCGGCTCGTCGTCTTCCGGCACGGGAAGCGGATCTTCCGACAGCGTGGTCCAAATCATCCCGTTGCGTTCATGAACGGGATAGACCGGCACCCTGATGGTCTTCGGCACGTCGAGCGCGGGATGGGCGGGAATATATCGGCAATGGCCGCCACTATTATATTGCCAGCCATGATAGAGGCAGGCGATGTGATCGCCGCGCACGAAGCCGAAAGAGAGCTTCATGCCGCGGTGGGGACAACGATCTTCCCAGACATGCGCAGCCCCGCTGTTGTCGCGCCAAACCACCAATTCGCGGTCCAATAGACGTGTACCGGCCGAACTGCTGGCTTCAACGGAATGGGACAGACCGACGGGGTGCCAACAATCCGTTACGCTCATTCCAAACTCCCCTCAGGCCGCCAAACCGACGTCATGGCGCACCACGTCGAGCACGAAACAATCAAAGGGACCGAGGCTGCACGCCATCTCGAACGCGTCGACCAACTCAGTCGCGCCGGACACATTCAAGGCGACGGCCTCAGTGCTGGCCTGTCCGAACTGAACGTCGAGCCCAAGCCGTTCGGCGCGATGCCGCGCGAACTCCACGAAGCTTTGGGTGCGGAACGTGCCTTTAAAGACAAAACGCGCGTGTTCTCGGGTCATCGTCGTTTGGTCCGATTAAGCGTTCGGGCATCGGGATCGTAGCGGAATTACGGATGGCCCAACGCCGAAAAAAGTGTCGTCGCTCGCAGCTCTCTGCACATAAATCGATCAAACGGCACTAAGCTCGGCCTGGCCCGACAGCGCCTTGGCAAGACAAGGCTTTTGCTTTTAGTCGGCTAAAAAACGGCTCGTCAAGTGTTGCGTCTGGCGCATCTGGGGCAACAGCTATTGCGCTCTATCCTGAACAGAACGCGTCTGAAACAATTTTTCGGCTCGTGCCGCTTTGGCACAAGAGTTGCCTGACATTGATCGACTTTCAACGAGCCCATTTCGTTCGCGCAGCACAATCAGAGGGGTCCGAACATGATCGACTTGCGTAATCTTTCCCGCCGCGGACTTTTGAATCTTGGCGCTGGCGCCGGCACGTCCCTGCTGCTGCCGGGGTTGATCCGGCCCGCGAGCGCCGCCACGCCGCTTCCGGCCGTGCCGGAAGACAAGGCCGTCATCGCCTTTGGTCACACCGGACCGGTGGCCGACGAAGGGTGGACCTGGAGCCACGACCAGGGAATGAAAGCCGTGCAGGCCGCGTTCCCCAAATTGAAGACCGTGTTCGTCGAAAGCATTCCCTATTCGGCCGATGCATCACGCACCTTCCGCCAGTTCGTTTCTCAGGGCGCGAACATGGTGTTCGCCACCTCGAATTATGGCGACTTCCTGTATGACGTCGCCAAGAAATCGCCCGACGTCGCCTTCTACGAGTGTGACGGCCGAAATCCCCTCGACAATCTCAGCACTTATTATGTTGCCCACTGGTATCCCACCTACGTCACCGGCGTCGCGGCAGGCCTGATGAGCAAGACCGGCAAGCTCGGCTATGTCGGTTCGTTCCCGGTGCCTTCGGTGTTCTCTGGCACCAACGCCTTCCTGATGGGCGCAAGAAGCGTCAATCCCAATGCGACGATGCAGGTCATCGCGATCAATTCATGGTTCGACCCGCAGGCCGCGACGCAAGCCGGCACGGCCTTGATCGACAACGGCGCCGACCTCGTGTTCGGTATCATGGATGAAGCCGGCTATCTGCAGGTGGCGGAAAAACGCGGCGCCAAGGCGGTAATGTGGAACACCGACATCCGCCGTTTCGGTCCCAAGGCCTACGTCTCCTCGATCATCGTCGACTTCAAGAAGTTCTATGTCGATCAGGTTCGCGCCAGGCTCGAAGGAAAATGGGTCCCGACGCAGACCATCCTGCCGATGGGTGGCGGCATCGATCGCGACGCCTGGGGTGAGACGGTCCCCGACGAGGTCCGCAAGCAGGCCGATGCCGTCCGCGAGAAAATCGCCGGCGGCTGGAGCCCGTTTGTCGGTGAGATCAAGGATTCCAAGGGCAATGTGAAGGTGGCGGCCGGCAAGAAGATGACTGAGTCCGAACTCTACAACTGGGATTGGTCGATCGATGGGGTGAGAGGCATCTGATCGCCAGCCCGGCGCAGGACCGCGCCAGCACCACCAGAGACGGCCGATGAGTGCAGCGACCAACACCGCCGCGGGGCGACCTCCGGGAACGCCCCCGATCGTGCTTCTCAGGGGTATCTGCAAGTATTTTCCCGGCGTCGTCGCCAATCAGTCGATCGATCTCGAAGTGCTGAGCGGCGAGATTCACGCTTTGCTCGGCGAAAACGGCGCCGGCAAATCCACGTTGATGAACATCCTCACCGGCATTTACCAGCCCGATGCCGGTGAGATCATCGTCGACGGCTATGCGAAGGCCTTTGCTTCTCCAGTCGAGGCGATCGCCGCCGGAATCGGCATGGTGCACCAGCATTTCAAGCTGGTACATGCGTTTACGGTCGCGGAAAACATCCATCTCGGATGGGAACAAACCCCGGCGAGGATCAGCGCCCAGGCGCTGGAAGCGCGCACCTCCGAACTCGCCAAAACCTTGAATCTCGCCGTGAAGCCGGACGCGCGGGTCGAAGATCTGTCGACCGGGGAGCAGCAGCGGGTCGAAATCCTGCGGGTGTTGGCGCGTCAGGCGCGGCTTCTGATTCTTGACGAGCCGACCGCGGTGCTGACGCCTTCCGAAGCCCGCGAATTGTTCAAGGCGCTGCGGGAATTCGTCTCCCGCGGCAACGCCGTCGTCTTCATCAGCCACAAGCTTGATGAAGTGCTGGAAATTTCCGACCGCATCACCGTGCTCCGCGGCGGACGCAAGGTTGCGACCGAAGAGACCGGCAATTGCACGCACAAGAGTCTCGCCAAACTGATGGTCGGTCACGAGATCGTCCTCAACGACCTGCGCGGACGCATCGCGGGCGCGGCCTCGCTTTCCCCGCAAGCCGTACTGAGCTTGCATGAGGTCTCGGCGCATGACGATCTCGGCAACGTCGCGCTAAACGACGTGTCGCTGGACGTCAGAGCCGGCGAGATCCTCGGCATCGCCGGTGTCGCCGGCAACGGCCAGAAGGAACTCAGCCAGGTCTTGACGGGAATGCGGCCTGTCGTCTCGGGGCGAATAGAAGTAGGAGAAAAGGACTTCACCGGCAAAAGCGCCGAACAATTCGCGTCCTTGGGCGTCGGCCACATTCCGGAGGACCGGCTGCACAGCGGCCTCGCGCCCGCACTCAACGTCACCGACAACGCCGTGATGCGCGAATACAAGAAGCCGCCGGTGTCGGTCGGAAGCTGGTTCCGGCCGCGCGCCGCAACCGCGCTTGCCGAAACCATCGCCGCCGCAGCGTCGGTTGCGGTCCCAGATTTTGCCATGCCCGTGCGCAACTTGTCGGGTGGCAACCAGCAGAGGCTGGTCGCCCGCCGCGAAATGCGCATTGCGGATAAGGTGCTGATCGCAGCCTATCCGAGCCGCGGCCTCGACGTCGGCGCCATCAACACCATGATGCGCTACTTCGTCGAGTTGCGCGACGCCGGTTGCGCCGTCGTCCTGATTTCGGAAGAATTAGAAGAACTGCTCAACATCTCCGACCGCATTGCGGTGATGTTCCATGGCCGCATCATGGGCATTGTCGAGGGTACATCAACGGATATCGAGGAAATCGGACTGTTGATGGGTGGCCAGCGGACAACGAACCCTCTCCTCTCAGTCGCGGCGAACTAAGCTTGGCCGTCCGTCTCCAATATTTTCCCTCGCCACAACCGGCCGTCGCCTTGCTGGCGCGCGCGCTGGCCATCGTGCTGGCGCTGGTCTGCGCGGGCCTCGTGCTTGCCGTCGCCGGGGCCAATCCGATCGCATTGGCGTCAAAGGTCATCCAGTCGACCTTCGGATCGAGCTTCGGGTTGCAGGATGTCGGCCTGCTGGTCACGCCCCTCATCCTGACCGGCCTTGCGGTTGCCGTCGCACTCAAGGTCGGCGCATGGAATATCGGCGCAGAAGGCCAGTTCTATGCTGGGGCCTTTGCCGCAACCGGCATCGGGCTCTTCATTCCCGGCCCCACGATCGTGATTTTGCCGTTGATGTTCGTCGGCGGTGCGCTTTGCGGCGTTCTCTGGATATTGATCCCGACGCTCGCACGCGCTTATGCCGGCGTCAGCGAACTCATCACGACGCTGTTATTGAATTTCGTTGGTACGCTGCTCGCTTATTACGTCTCGACCGGGCCGTGGCTCGATCCCGGCGGCCATGCGCTCGGAACCACCGCGCGCGTTCGACACAACGTGCCTGAAATCTGGGGCGACGTTCACTGGGGATTTCCGCTCGCGATCGTGCTGACACTACTCGTTGCCGGCGTCCTGAATTTTACCCGCTGGGGATATGAGGTGCGTCTCGCCGGCTCCAACGCGCAGGCCGCCCTTTATGCAGGCATCCCGTTTCGCCGCCATCTCATCACCGTGATGCTTCTCTCCGGCGCGATCGCGGGCATCGCCGGAATGCTGGAGGTGGCCGGCACCGTGCACAGGCTACAGGGCGGCATCTCCAACAATTTTGGCTATCTTGGCATCATGGTCGCGGTGCTGGCGCGCGGCTCGGCAATCGGCGTATTAGCGGGCGCGGCGTTGATGGCGGTGATCCTCAATTCCGGAATCATCCTGCAGACGCAAGGCGTGAACACCTCGACGGTGCTGGCGATTACCGGGCTGATCTTGTTCTTCACCGCGATCGGCGACGAACTGGCGCATTACCGTTTCGTGCCGATCGAGACGGCCAAGAAATGACGACCAAGGAATAAAGGCTTCGCATGGACATCATCGCGGGACTTTTGCAGACCTCAATCCTCGCCGGCGGCGTGCTGGCGCTGGCCGCGCTTGGCGAGGTGCTGTCCGAGCGCGTCGGCGTCGTCAATCTCGGGGTCGAAGGCCTGATGGCGCTCGGCGCCATCACGGCGATCGCGATCGTCACCGCCTCGCCCAATCCCGCACTAGGTTTGATCGGCGCGCTTGGCGTGGGCTTTGTAGTCGGAATGATCTTCGCCAGCGCGACTGTCGTTCTCAGGGCCAATCAGGTGCTGTGCGGTTTGGCGCTGACACTGATGGGCACCGGGCTCGCCGCCACCATCGGCAAGGCCTATTCCGGAATGCCGGCGCGGGCTACCTTCGCGCCGGTGGAGATTCCCTATCTGAGCGAAATTCCGCTGCTCGGCCGCGCGCTCTTCACGCAAAATATCCTGGTCTATCTGATCTATATCGTGCTGCCCGTCGCGCTGCATTTCATCATGTTCCGCACGCGCCACGGCCTCAACCTGCGCGCGGTCGGGGAAAATCCCGCCGCGGCGGATGCGGCCGGCATCTCCGTGCAGAAATTCCGTTTCTGGTATGTCGCGGCGGGTTCGTCGCTTGCGGCCGGCGCGGGGGCTTACCTCACGCTCGCTTTCGTTCCGTCGTGGTCTGAGGGCGTCGTCGCCGGCCGCGGCTGGATCGCCGTGGCGCTCGTGATCTTTGCCGGCTACCGGCCCATCAATGCCGTTTTGGCCGCGCTGCTGTTCGGCGCCATCACCTCGCTCGGCTTCGTCGGTCAGGCGCGCAACTGGCCGATCGCAGCTCCGATCCTGTCGATGCTGCCTTATCTCGGCACAATCGCACTGATCATCATGCCCGTGTTGGCCTGGCACCGCGTGCGACGGCTGATGGCCGCGCCCGCCGCGCTTGGCGAGCCCTACTACAGGGATGTCCGCTGATGAGCACGCTCCTTGTCAAGAATATCGAACTGCTCGCCACGTTCGACGACGAGCGCCGCGAGATCAAGGATGGCGCGATTTATGTCCGTGACAACGTCATCGAGGCGGCGGGCTCATCGGCTGAAATGGCCGCGATGCCGGCGGACGAGACGCTCGATCTCTCCGGACATGTCGTCATGCCGGGCATGGTCAACATCCATCACCACATGTATCAGACCCTCACGCGCGTGATGGTGCAGGACGACGAGCTTCTGGTCTGGCTCAAGACGCTGTATCCGATCTGGGCCAAACTCGACGACGACGCGATGCGGATATCGGCAAGCGTCGCCATGGCCGAATTGATTCACTCCGGCTGCACCACGACCTCCGACCACCTTTATATTCTTCCCAACAACTCCACGCTCGACAGCACGATCGAGGCGTCGCGGGCGATCGGCATGCGGTTCCACGCCGCGCGCGGCGCGATGTCACGTGGCGAGAGCCAGGGTGGATTGCCGCCCGATAGCTGCGTCGAGAAAGAAGACGCGATCCTGAGGGACTCCGAACGGCTGATCCACCGCTACCACGACAATTCGCGGCATGCGATGAACCGGATCGTGCTCGCGCCCTGCTCGCCTTTCTCGGTGACGCCGAACCTGATGCGGGAGGCGGCCGCGCTCGCGCGCCAGCACGCCGGCGTGCATCTGCACTCGCATCTTGCCGAGGAATTGTTCGAGGAGAAATATTGTCTCGACGTCTACGGCATGCGGTCGGTCGAATTTGCCGAATCCGTCGACTGGCTCGGGCCTGACGTATGGTTTGCGCATTCGATCTTCATGACGTCGGACGAGATCAAGCGCTTCGCGGAGACCGGAACTGGCGTGGCGCATTGTCCTTCCGCCAACATGCGCTGTGGCCAGGGCATCGCCAAGATCCGCGAGATGCTCGATACCGGAGTCAACGTCGGCCTCGGGGTCGACGGTTCAGCCTCCAACGATACCTCCAATCTGTTCATGGAGGCACGGCTTGCGATGATGCTGCAGCGCGTGGCGCCGCATCATTATCTGTCGGAGAAGCCAGGCGGCCGTGGCGGATTCGGCGGCACTCCCAAGGCACTCTCGGCGCGCGAGGCCTACGAGATGGCGACACGGGGTGGTGCTGCCATTCTCGGCCGCGACGATATCGGTCATCTTGCGCCCGGGATGAGCGCCGATTTCATCGCCGTGAGGCTGAACCAGCTCGGCCTGTCGGGCACGCAACGCGATCCCCTGGCGGCGCTGTTGATGTGCGGACCGTTCCGGGTGGACTATTCCTTTATCAACGGCAAGGAAATCATCCGCAAAGGTGAGTTCCGCGCCTTCGATGTCGAGGCGGCGATGGCCGATCATGCCGGCGTGATGAAGCGGATCTACGCGGACGCCTGATCGACGACCTCTTCCGAGCAGGAGACTTTCGCATGCAAAGAACGGCTGAAAAGGCGACGCTCGATCAGTGGTATTGCATCGACGAGCTACAGGATATTGCCGTCGGCCGCACGACCAATCGCCTGCTCGGCACTGACCTTTCGATCGTCCGCCATGATGATGGCGACATCACCGTAAGGATCGCTGGATCAGCGCCTCCGCTGCCCACCCGGCAGCGTTATGGCTGTCTGTGGACCACGCTCGGAACACCCGCAACCGACCTGCTGCCGGTTCCGGAAGCGGACGAGACCGACCGGCGCGTGATCGTTTGCGGCGCGATTTCGGTGAAGTCTTCCGGACTTCGCATTGTCGAGAATTTTCTCGACATGGCGCATTTTCCGTTCGTGCACACCGACATTCTCGGCGCCGAACCTCACACCGAAGTCACGCAATATACTACCGAGATCCGCCGCGACGTCGACGAGGTGTGGGCGACGAATTGCCAGTTCTTCCAGCCGCAGGCGGCACTATCGGCTACCGGCGGCATCATGACCCAATATATGTACCGCGTCGCCAATCCGTTCGCGACCATTTTGTATAAAACCTGCCCCAACGCCGCCAACCGCTGGGACGTGATCTGCCTGTTCGTGCAGCCGCTCGATCCGGACCGCTGCCGGGCGCATCCCATCATGTTCCTGATCGACGACACGTCGGCGCAGACGGACCTCGTTCATTTCCAGCAACTGATATTCCTGCAGGACCGCATCATTCTCGAAAACCAGCGGCCGAGATTGTTGCCCCTCGAACCGCGCGCTGAGACTCCAACCCGCGCCGACGCGACGTCGATCGCCTACCGGCGATGGCTCAAGGAAAAAGGCGTCACCTACGGCGCCCAGGTCCGAGCGGAATGATGATCGGAACCAACTCTATCGTCTACCAACAAGTGAGGACGCATCCATGAGCTCCATTCCCGTGATTGACGTCGCTCCGCTCTTGAACGGCTCCTCCGAGAAGGCACAGGCCGTGGCGGATGCCCTTGGCCGTGCTTGCCGCGAGGTCGGTTTCTTCTACATCACTGGACATGGCGTTCCCGCTTCATTGATGGCCAAAGTGTTCGAGGATTCGGCCGCCTTGTTTTCCGCGCCGGCGCCGGTGCGCGACGCGGCTTCGTTCAGTGGCGCCAGCGGAAACCGCGGCTACATCCGGCTTGGCGGCGAAAGCCTCGATCCGGACAAACCTGCCGACGTCAAAGAGGCCTTCAATATCGGCCTCGAACTCGCCCCTGACGATCCGGAATTGCTCGCCCGTGCGCCGTTTCGCTCGGCCAACCTGTGGCCGGACCTGCCGGGCTTCCGTGACACCATGCTCGATTATTTCAATCGGGTCTGGCGGTTGGGGTGCGATCTGCATCACGGCTTCGCACTCGACCTTGGACTCGAGCGCGACTTCTTTGAGAACAGCCTCGACAAGCCAATCGCTACGCTACGCCTGCTTCATTACCCGCCGGTCAAAGGCCCCCTACCCGATGGCCAGCTTGGCGCAGGCGAGCATACCGACTACGGCAATGTCACCTTGCTCGCGACCGACGCGGTCGGCGGCCTGATGGTGCGCGATCGCTCGGGCCTCTGGCTCGATGCGCCGGTCATGCCCGGCGCCTTCGTCTGCAACATCGGCGATTGCCTGATGCGATGGTCGAACGACGTCTATGTTTCGACCCCGCACAAGGTGGTAAGCCCGCCGAACAAGGATCGCTATTCGGTCGCGTTCTTTCTCGATCCCAATCCGGACGCCATGGTGGCGTGCCTGCCGACCTGCATCACGCCAGAACGGCCAGCCAAATATGCGCCGATCACCGGCGCCGACTTCCTGCGTTCACGGCTCGAACCCACCTATGCGGCGAAAGCGAGCTGAATTCCGCCCGGGTTGCTCCGCGCTGCGACCCGTTGATCCACAGGTCGCAGGCTCACGCCACGCGCTCCCTCGGCAGCTCCACTTCATCGTGCGTGCGCAGCAATTCCAGCAACTGCTTGCGCATGATCATGCCGGGCCGGTCGGACGGCATGTGCATCTCGATCTTCCGGCCCATGTCGACGATGGCGTCAGGATCGGTGGATTCCAGCATGTCACGATCCTCGGCGATGATCGCGGCATCCCAATCGATCAATTCCTGCGTTGAGCAATCCGCTTCGGTGTCGTTGCGGAACAGCAATTGAACGACCTGGATCTGACCGTCGGAAATCGGCGTCGCGCAGTTGAAAATGATATGGCGAATGCCGGAGGGATATTCCATGTCGAGGCGCCGACAGAACGGGATGAACCATTTGTTGCGCTGGTGACGCTTGGTCGTCGGCTCCGTCGTGCCGGTGATGCGGAAGGCGCCAGGCGGATTGCGAACCGTGATGATTGTCTCTGCGTCGAAGCCGCCATCGGTCTCGGTGATCTCGTATTTCTCGGGTTTGGGCTGATTGATATCACCGAACGTGCCCTTATGAACGAACGCGAAGTGCGCGTTGTCGAAAGAATTCTCCATCAGGCGGAGCGCGGCCGTGTTCCATTTTTCGTAGAACTGGTTGATGCGTCGATAGCCCGGTGTGCTGTCTTCGGGAATGTCGGGAATGTCGCTCAAGGGCTCATCGAGCGCGACCCAGACATAGCCATAGCGGGTCTTGGCGCGGAACGAGCGCGCCTTCGCGTCCGGGATCGCTTGCTCGAACGGAAACTGAGGGATCATCACCAGCTTGCCGTCGCGGTCATATTCCCAGCCGTGGTAGCCGCAGACGATGTTGCCATTGTTGCACCAGCCCTTCGAGAGTTTCGCGGTGCGGTGACAGCAGCGATCCTCGAGCGCGGCCGGCTCGCCCTTGGCATCGAGAAACAGCACGATCGGCTCGCCCAGCAGCGTGAATGGCTTGGGCCCGTCCTTGAGATGCTCGATCGGCATCAGCGCATACCAGAAACGGCGCAGCACGGGTTGCTTGGTATTGAGCATGGTGTTCCTCCGCGTTCGTTCAAGCGGCGAGGCGCGTCACGACGCGCGCCGCGTCCGATTTCAGTTTTTGCAGGTCGAGCCCGGGAATGACGCCGTCTTCGACGACGATGCGTCCTCCGATGAGGAGATATCGCAGCTTCGCCGACCCGCCGCAGGTCACCGGCGCAATCAATGGATCGTGCATACCGAAATGCCTGGGTTCGTCGAGATTGAAGATCGCGATATCGGCCTGCTGGCCCGGCGCCAAGGTTCCGACATGGGGCATGCCGAGCACGCGCGCACCGCCGGCGGTAGCCCAGTGCACGACGTCTTCCGCTGTCACTGCGGCGGCACCCTTCGTTGCGCGGTGGGTGTGCCAGGCGCTGTGCATTTCGCAGAGCATGTCGGCCGCTTCGTTCGAGGCTGCGCCATCGACGCCGAGCGACACCGCGCCGCCGAGCCGCGCCATCGCATCCGCAGGCGCGATGCCCGAACCAAGGCGGCAGTTGGATTGCGGACAATGCGCCATGCCAGTGCCGGTGCTCGCGAGAACGCGCACTTCATCTTCATCGAGATGCACCAGATGAGCAAACCACACGTCGTCGCCGAGCCAGTCATGTTCGGCCAGCCAATGCACCGGACGTTTGCCGTGAACCGACAGGCAGAAATCGACATAGTCGGTGCTTTCGGAAAGATGGCTATGCAACCGGACGCCCATCCGGCGCGCGGCCGCGATCACTTCCTTGAGTTCGCCGGGATCGAGCGACCAGGTCGGCGTGGTCGGCGCCAACGCGACCCGCGACAGGCCACCAGGCGAAGCGTCGTGAAAACGCTGGGCGCAGGCTTCGACCGACTGCAGCATGCGGTCGAGCGATTCAACCGGTTGCGCCGGGTCCTGATCGTTCGTGACCTGGCGCGCCTTGGTGGCGCCGCCGCGGCAAAATACGAGGCGAAGCCCAAGGCTGCGTGCGACCTCGAAGATCACCTGCGCCGGGTCGTAGCGGAAGGTGTCGCTGAAAAGATAATGGTGGTCGGCGACCGTCGTCGTGCCCGACAGCAACAGTTCGGCAAGCCCGATCCGGGCCGCAATCGCCAACGCTTCCTCGTCGAATTTCGACCAGAAACGATAAGGCACCGCATGCAGCCAGCCGGCGAGCGGCAAATCAATGCCGGACCGCACGCCCTTCAACACGCTCTGAAACAGATGGTGGTGGGTCGAGATCAGGCCCGGATAGACCACGCCACCGCGGGCATCCAGCCTGAGTTCGCCAGGCACAGGCTCAAGCGCGCCGATCTCGACGATCACGCCGTCGCGGATCCGGATTTGACCCGTGGCGCGCATCGCGGCACCCGGAAAGCCGGTGAAGATGCCGGCCGCATTGTCGATCAGCATCGCGCTCATGTCTCAGTCCTCGTCTCGCTCTCGTGCCAGTTCGACAGTGCAAGCTGCGACAACGCAACCATGGCCGCAAATAGCGCCACGCCGGTCAACGTGATCAGGAACAGCGCCGCGAACATGCGGGGAATGTCGAGTGTAAATCCAGCATCCAGTATCTCATAGGCAAGCCCCGACGAACGGCCGCCGGTTCCCGCCACGAATTCCGCAACCACCGCGCCGATCAGCGCCAGGCCGCTGGAGATCCTTAAACCGCCGAAGAAATACGGCAGCGCGCCGGGGATGCGGAGCTTGATCAGCGTCTTCAGGCGGCTCGCGCGATTCATCCGGAAATAATTGGCGAGGCCCGGATCGACGCTACGCAAGCCAAGCGTGGTGTTGGAGATGATCGGAAACAGCGCCACAAGCGTCGCGCAAATCGTGAGCGAGACTTGCGTGTTCTTGACAAGGATGATGATGAGCGGCGCAATCGCAACCACAGGCGTCACCTGCAGCAGCACCGCATAGGGAAATAGACTTACCTCGATGGCCCGGCTCTGGACGAACATGAACGCGATCAGCGTGCCGAGGACAACCGCTGCAACGAACGCCTGCAACGTCACGCGCAAGGTCACCAAAAGCGCACGCAGGAGCGAGGGACCATTGTGCATGAGGCTTGCGAAGATATCGCTCGGCTTCGGAAAGAGATAAACGGGAACTGACGCCAGCCGGAAGCCACCCTCCCACAACGCACACAACACGATGCCGACCGCGACGGGGGCGGCGATGCGGACAAACGTTTCGGATTCGAGCAGCGGCTTCACGATACACTTCCAGGCGAAGCAGCCCCGGCTGACGGCAACGAGGCCTCGGCGAGCCAGGTCGATAGTTCGCGGCAATAGGCAGCAAATTTCGGGCTGTCGCGAAATCCCTGATCGCGCTGCTGCGGCTGGTCGATCGTCATGGTACGAAAGATACGGCCGGGATTAGCCGCCATGACGATGATCCGGGTCGAGAGGAACACCGCCTCGTAGATCGAGTGCGTGACAAAGACCGTAGTCAGCTTGCGCTCCCACCACAGCTTGACGAGATCGTCGTCGAGTTTGTTGCGGGTGAATTCGTCGAGCGCGCCGAACGGCTCGTCCATCAGAAGCAGGTTTGGATTGGTCACCAAGGCACGCGCGATCGAGACGCGCATCTTCATGCCGCCGGATAGCTGCCGCGGAAAATGCCGATTGAATGCAGACAACCCCACATGCGCGATGGCATCCTTCACCAGCGGATCGGCCTTTGCATTCGGCATGCCGGCGAGTTCGAGCGGTAGCCGCACGTTGGCCTCGACCCGCGCCCAGGGCATCAAGGTCGGCTCCTGGAACACGAAGGCAAGCCGACGCCCTGCCTCCCCCACATGGGCGAAGTCGCCGCGCCACCACAACAAGCGGCCATCGGAGGGCTCGATGAGATTGGCGATCAGCTTGAGCAGCGTGCTCTTGCCGCAGCCGGACGGGCCAATCAAGGTCAGGAATTCACCGTCGGCGATCGTCAAATCGATCGGCGCCAGCCCGCGCGTACCGTTGCTGAAGACCTTCTCGGCCGACAGTACCTCGACGGCCGGCGGCCGCCCGCTGATAGCCGTCATTGGCCTTGCGTTTTCATCGAACGGCTCAGCGGGCAACAGCGCGTTCATGCCCGTCCCTCAATTCATAATCTTCAGGTCCTTGACGAAGCGATCATCGAAAGCCTTGTGCCAATCGACCTTGGCGTCGAGCAGGCCGCCCGCAACCATAAAATCGTAGATCTGCTTGTAGCGATCTGCGGTGATGATGCCGACACCGAGCGTTGCCGCATCGCCGCGGTCGATGGCCTTCATCTCCTTCATTTTTACCAGCGCAAACTCGATCTGCCCGTCGGTCATCTTGGGATTGTCGGCCTTGATCAGCACATTGCCCGGGCCTGGATTCTTCAGATAGTCGCGCCAGCCCTCGATCGATGCCTTGACGAAGCGCGCGACCACGTCAGGCTTTTCGGCAATCATCTTCTCGGTGGTGACGATGGTCGAGCCATAGGGCGGGTAGCCGCCATCAGCGAACAGGAAAAACTTCACCTTCTCGTTCTGCTGCTCGGCCTGATACGGCTCGGACGACGGGTAGGCTTGCTGGGCCATGGTCTTGTCGGCGAAGAACGGTTGCAGGTTGAAGGTATAGGGGCGGATCTGGTCGTCGGTGTAGCCGTATTTGGCGCGCAGCCAGGGCCAGAACGTCGCGCGTGACGATCCGGCGATCAGGATCGGCCGGCCCTTGAGCGCGGCAAGATCCGCCACGTCGTCATGGGCCATGATCCCCTGTAGGTCGAACTGGAACGAGGACGCCACCGTCACCAGCGGCAGATTATGCTCGCGGCCGTTGAGCACCTGTATGTCGTAACCCATGATGAAGTCGGCATCGCCACCGAGCAGAAGCTGCGTTCCATTCACTTGCGGACCGCCCATCTTGATGGTCACGTCGAGACTGGCCTTGTCGTAAAGCCCGGTCGCTTTGGCCTGGTAGAAGCCGCCATGCTCGGCCTGCGCGAACCAGCTGGTCAGGAACGTCACCTTGTCGGCGGCGATGGCCGGTGTGAGCGCTGCAGCCACAGCCACAGTTCCTACCAGCGCGGTTGCAATCATGCGGGACAGGATTTTCATCGCCATGCTGGGCACCTTTGTATCGCGCCGGCTTGGGTCGGCGAGCGCTGGGCTGGGAAACGTTCGGAGGCGGCCGCCAAAGACGACGGCCGGCCTCGCGAGGTGCGAGGATGCACAGGCTCGCTGTCGCCTCAAAGCATTTTTATTCGAGCGACGCGTTGCCTTTCAGGCAACGCCTCTTTCGTGGGCAAAGGGAGCAAAAACTCCTTGCTTGTGCGCGAGCGATCGCGCCGAATTTTCCGATGACGAAAACGTTGGGCCAGCCTAGCATTCGTTGCAAATTTGCGGAGCCAATCGCTTGCGTGCCCTCTCCCCGCCTTCAATCCCAAAACCCCTTGCACGATATAGCCACGGCATCGCCGTGCCGGCCGGATACAGGCTGGTGGTCACCTCGGGGCAACTCGGCATCGGTGCCGACGCGCAGGTTCCCGCCGATTGTGAAGCACAGGCCGAGCTGTGTTTTGCCAATATCGCGGCCATCCTCGCCGAAGACCGGATGACGCTGGCCGATGTGGTTCGCCTGAATGCCTATGTCACCGGCCGCGAACACATGGCCGGCTATATGCGCGTGCGCGACCGGCAGTTTCCGGGGACACCGCCCGCTTCGACCCTGATGATCGTCTCCGGCTTTACCCGGAGCGAATTCGTGGTCGAAATCGAGGTCATCGCAGCCGCCCCCGATCGAGAATAACTCAAGCTAGAAGCGGCGCATTTCCCGGCGGATTTTGACGAGAAAACGCCCACGCTTTTCAGCCGTGGCGACATTCATGTGATAGAGCGCGTAATAACGCACGCGCGTCCCGCGACCCGTGAACCACGGCAGATAGCGCTTGATGATCCGGCGCGGCGGATCGGACATACCGATCGCCTGCCAGCGCGGCCGGCCATAGGTCGCAATTCCACTGATGCGCTCGATATGCTGCAACATCGGCCTGGCATGGCCCGGATCGGAAAGGTCGAGCGCGATGCCGGGGCCGAACATGCGGTCGAACCAGCCTTTGAGCATCGCGGGCGGCCCGAACGACCAAGTGGGGAATTGCACCACCAGCGCGTTCGCCGCCATCAGCCGGTCGGCATAGGCCTCGTTGTTGCGCCGGTTGCGTTCCGGGTCGTGGTAGTCGCGGCGGCGCTCGGCGGTCAAAACCGGATCGAAACCCTCGGCATAGAGATCAAGCAGGTCGACCTCGTGGCCCGCTTCCGCAAGTCCGGTCAAGGCCTCTTTTCGGATCGCAGCGTGAAAGCTGTCGTCGAGCGGATGGCAATAAACATAGAGAACGCGCATCTTTACGGCCTGAAACTGACAAAACTCCGCATCTTGCCGGGGTTCAGCAGGCCATGAGGATCGACCTCGTGCTTGAAGCCGAGCTGATCGACGTCCGCTCGCTTGTAACGGCTGCCATCCTCGACCGTGAAGACATGCGGGTTCGCAATATGGACGCCACGCTGCTCATGCAGCGAAATGATCTCGTTGAGGCGATCGGCATCCTTAAAGCGCACGACCGGCAGTCCGCTACAGGTGACGCGGCCGCCAAAGCGAATGAACTCCAGATGTTGTAAGACTTCGTCTGGAAACAATTCGCGCATCTCGGCGACTTTCTCCAACAGCCGGTCATGCGGATAAAGGCATTGCAGATAGGTCACGGAGCGGTCTGACTTCAGCACCTGCAACGTGGTGTGGTTCCAGGTGTATTCATAGAGCGGGACCTGCCCCGCGCTGTCGTCGGTCGGCATTTCCAGCGTGATCGTGCCACGGCTGCCCAATAGTGCCTTGAAGCTTTCCAGCGAAGCCTCCGCGATCATTGCGATCAGGATGCTCTTGCCCTCGGGACAATGAGGTTTGAGCGCGCCGAAATAGGACGGCAGCGGCCAGGTGACCGGCGCGAGCAGCTTCTTGACGATGCCGTCGGCGAGCGCGGCCTCGTAGCCGAACCCGGCGGCGTCCATGAAATCGTCGAACGCGACCACGACATCGATCCATTTCCAGGCGGGCGCGAGCGGCATTTCCAGCGCCGTGATGATGCCAGTCGTGCCGTAGGCGCGGTTGATCTTTTGAGCGGCGTCGCCACGCAGCTCAATCACACGCGGCTCTTCCTCCATAGTGACGACGCGCGCCGCCAGGATATTGCCGTGCTCGCGCAAGCCGCCGTAAGTCACCGAGCCGATGCCGCCCGATCCGCCAGCGACAAAGCCGCCGATGGTGGCCGTGCGCTTGGTGGAGGGGTGCATCCGCAGTTCAAACCCGGACACTTGCGTCTCGGCGTCGATCACGTTCATCTTAGCGCCCGCGCCAACGCGTAGGCTGCCGGGCTTGATCCATTCGATGTCAGTCAAGGCCGAGATGTCGAGCAGTACGCCGCCTTTCAGCGGCACCGCCTGACCATAATTGCCGGTGCCCCCTGCTCGCACCGTGATCGGCACGCGATGCCGCGCGCAGGCGGCCGCGGTGCGGATGACATCGGCCTCACTGCGGGGCGCGACGATAAGATCGGCCGATTTTCCGTCAAGCTGCTCGTTCAGGATCGGACTGTACCAGAAGAAATCGCGTGAGCGCCGGCGCACGACCTTGGATTCGGTGATGACGGGAATGTCGCCGAGATCGGCGATCAGCCGGTCCAATGCGTTGAGATCGACATCACTCACGGGGCGTCTCCGTTTGCGCGAGTGCTGAAACAATCGCATCCGATTGGACGACAAAGCCAAAGCACTGCCGAACGTTATAAAGAGTCGCGGCCATGCAATAATCCGGCGAGGTCGTGGCGGCGCAATCCTCCAGCAGCAGACAGTCATAGCCGCGGAAATTCGCATCCTGCAGCGTGCACAGCACGCACTGATCGGCATTGACGCCGGCGAACAGCAAAGTGGTCACCGCGAGGTTGCGCAGGATGCTGTCGAGTTCGGTATCCTGAAAGCCTGACATCCGATACTTCGCCACGTGGATGTCCGACGGTTCGATCGCCAGTTCATCCACGATCGCCGCTGACCAGCTGCCGCGTTCGAGCACCTTGGCTCCTGAACCCGGCAAGGCGTCGCCGAGGCCAACGCCGGCACCACTCGGCTTATAGACATGCAACAGCGACGGGCTGAGATTGAGCCGGTCCGGCCGGTTGCCCCAGTTGAGCCAGATTACCGGCACGTCGTGGCCGCGCAGAGCCGGCAGCAAGCGCTGCAGCGGCGCGATCGGCGTTCGCGCCGGTGTGACATCCACGCCGATATGCGCAAGCCAGCCATCGGGATGACAGAAATCGTTCTGCATATCGACGATAACGATAGCGGTGTGCGACAGATCGAGAGTGATTTGCTTGTTTGCCGTCTGCGCTGTAAGCGGCCGTGGCGGAACGGGCCATCGAACCAGATCGGCGGTAGCTTCCGAGACCATCCAGCGGTTGCGCGCACTCGGGCCGAGAGGCCGCAAGCGTTCATTGCCCCGGCCGGGCTGTGACCGGGCATCCATCGCCTACCGTCCCCCGAGGATGCGGATGTCCTCCGCATCGAGTTCAACCGGATCGCCGCCACGAATTAATTCCGAAAAGCCTTCGTTCGGCGTCATCACGGTCAACGTGTAGAGTTTGCCCGCGCCAGTGTTCTCGATCACATGTTCTGATCCCGGGTGCAGCAGCAGCGAGTCACCCTTGCGGATCGGCAGGGTCTTGCCGTCGCAGCGTGCGATGCCCTCGCCATGCAGCACATGAAAGAACTCGTGGGCTGTTGCATGCTCGTTCGGTGGCGTGGCGCCGCCGGGCCGGAAAATCTCGACCACGAAGATATTGTTGATCGCATCCGTGGCCTGATCGAACAGCATCACGAAATAATTGGAGTCCTTTGGCGAAATCCGGAAAGCCTTGGCTTGCGCGAGCGCAGCAACGCTGAATGACATGCGACTGTTCCTTTTTAACTGTATTCACGTCACGCGCCGTCGAACGCGATATGCGTCCTTAATCGCGTCGATGGATAGTTGCTGATCTCCTCGACGAGCTTCACCAGTCCGCTGGCGGCGCGCTCGACCAACTCCTTGCCGAGTTCGGCCGTGGCTTTTGCGGCATTGCCGCTCGCGCCCGAGAGGTGCAGATCCTGCGCCTGCCAACCGAAATAGGCCGCACCCCGGCCGAGCAATTCGGTTTCGCGCTCGACCTCGACCGTGACGGGGGTGAAATTCTCCGCACGCGCCATATCGACGAGCTCAGGGCGCAGATGCAACATCATGCTGGTCTCGATCTGGCCGCCGTGGATGCCGTGCTTGATCTCGGCCGCATCAAACAAGTCGGTCATGTCGATCAGTTGCGGCCAGATCGCGCTCGCGGCGAACATGCCGAGTTTGACCCGAAGATCGCGGCACGCGATTTCCGCGACTTGCGGCTGGCCGCCATGCGAGTTGAAAAACAGGATCTTGCGCAGGCCTGCGCGATGCACGCTCGCGCCAAGCTCGTACCAGACCCGTCCCAATGTCTCGTGGGACAGGGTAAGCGTTCCTGGAAAGGAGAGGTGTTCGTCCGACTTGCCGACCGGCGTCATCGGAAGCACGAGCGCCGGACAGCTTTGCGGCAGCAATTCGACAGCGCGGGCGACGATGCCGGCATTGATGGCGGCATCGACCCCCACCGGCAGATGCGGCCCGTGCTGCTCCACCGCACCAACGGGAAGCACTGCGACGGTTCGTTCGCGATCAAGCCCCGCGAAATCGACGGTCGTCAGATCCCACCACCAACAAGAGACCATAGGTGAACCGAACCCTTTAACGTCCTTCGCGCGCGAAATTGTCTGAAGGCGGCCCGATTTTGCACACCTCCTGTATCGCTTGAAAGTGCCTAGATTCGGCAGATCTGTTGCCTTTTAGGCAACGTAGCGGCATTCTGACCTCAGATCGCTTTTTGAGCCAGGATGATGTTGCACAGCCGACTATTGAACTACGTCGACGAAGTTGCCCGAACCGGATCCATTCGCAAGGCGGCGAGCCATCTGAATGTGGCGGCATCCGCGATCAGCCGCCAGATACTGGCGCTCGAGACTCAATTGGGAACGCCGATTTTTCACCGGTTGCCGAAGAAGCTGATCCTGACCGCGGCCGGCGAAGTCCTGATCGGCCACGTTCGCCAGACCCTCAAGGAGTTGACGCGCGCGCAGGGCAAGATCGAAGAGTTGAAGGGACTGCGGCGCGGCGAGATCACGGTCGCGATGATGAGCGGGCTCGCCTCGAACCTGGTGCCGGGCACGGTAAAGGAATTCCGCGTCGGCAATCCACGGGTCAAGCTGAGCCTGACGCTGTTCAATACCGGCGCCGAAATCCAGTCCGCCGTCGCCAATGGTGAGGCTGATCTCGGAATAGGCTTCGATTTCACCAAGGACGGCAATCTGAAAGTTCTCGCCCGCGCCGTTGGCCGGCTTGGCGCTGTGATGGCGCCGAACCATCCGCTGGCCAAGCGCGCCAACATCCGTCTTGGCGATTGTATCGACTATCCGCTTGTCATCGCCGACGCCAGCAGCGCGATCAGGCCCTATCTCGATGCCGCCTTCACGCGCGCCGCCATCGACCTGCAACCCGTCATCGAGACGAACGCCATCGAGATCATGCGCCACGCCGCCATGCTCAATAATGGCATCACGTTCCTCACGCCATTCGATATCGAATTCGAACGCCGCGCGGGACGGCTCGTCTATGTGACGGTCCGTGAGCTCGCCCATGAGGCGCAAGCCTTGATGTTGATTGGCCATGAGCGCGGCAGCAGCGCCATTGCGAGCGTGCTCGCCGAAATGCTCAAGACCATGATGCGGGAGGCGGCGGGCTGAGAACCTCATCTGGCCGACCTTCTCTCAACGCGCGCCGACCAGGATCTGGTTGAAGGCAAGTGGCTCTCAAGTGGCATCGAGCGTGCGCCGGGACCAATCCGCCGCTCCAAAGTCTGCACTATTAGCCGGTTTCTGACCGCGACCAATTGATTGGATGTTGGATGGACCGGCGCGCGATGTTTCAACGGGCCGTTCGGACTTTCAGGACTGGCTTCGTGCAAATCACCCGGCGCCGAGGAGCTATTAAAACCAGCCACTTTTTGCATTTCTGGCTTCCTCACAAATCTCAAAATCTAGTTTTGGGGAACCTATGAGATTTTGGCCGGAGCGTTCTTGACGTGGGTTCAGGCCCTGATCGCGGTGGCGGCCTTATACACCGATGCGAAGTGGTGAGCGGTTCGACTACCAATTCTAGCGTGACGGGCGGTTGTCTCAGAAAGTCGCCTTCAGGCCGGCATAGAAAGCGCGCGGCCGAGCCGGGCTGAGCGAACGTGGATCGGTGAATGCGGCCCCCCCGTTGGCGAAGTTTGGCACCGCCGTTGTATCGAAGAAGCCCCCGTACGTCGCATAGCGGTTGTCGAAGATGTTATCGATGCGGCCATAGATCTGATACGTCTTGTCGAGCTGATAGGAAGCGTGGACGTTAAAGACGGCGTAAGAAGGCAATTGCGGTGCCTGGTTGGATTCGTCGCCGACCAGATATTGACTGCTCACGAACAGAGCGTCACCACCAATCTTGAAAGCGTCGGTGACGGCGTAGTCGAACCCTGCCTTGATGCGGTGGCGCGGAATCGCAGGGATCACGTTGCCCGGCGAGACCTGTATGTTTCCGTTCGCGTCGGCGAATGGGCTGTTCGAACCGACCAGCAGCGAATCCAGGAAACGCGCATCGATGAAGGCGTAGCTGGCGCGAAACTGCCACCGGGATGATTTGAGGCTGGCTTCGGCCTCGATGCCCTGCCGGCGCGTGTCACCGACGTTCTGGAAATAGCCGAATCCCTGCAATATTGGATCCGCTATCGCGAGGATGTCATCGGTGTTGGTGGCGCGAAACCCGCCCAACTTCCAGTCAAGCGTTCCGAAGCTGAAATCGTGGGTGCCCCTGAAGCCGGCCTCGTAAGTATGCGACACCACCTGCTTTAACGGTGGATCGGAGACCAGAAAGGTCGCGATGATACAGGGCATGGCTGGATTGGCGCATTCGAGCTCAAGCGGGGTCGGCGCCCGGTTGGCCTCGGAATAGCCGGCATAGGCCGTCAGTCCCGACGTGATCTTGTAGGTGCCACCGATCATCGGATTGAACCGGTCAAAGATTTCGTTGCCGTTGAGTGCAGGTGCGATGCCTAGCTCGTCCTGCAAGGAAATACGGGCGTCATTAAAGCGACCGCCTGCGGTGATCGAGAACGCTTTGGTGACGTCGAAGGTGTCGAGCGCGTAAAGTCCGGTATACTGATTGGTCGCACGTAGCCCGACTGGACCGTCCGAGACCGGACTACCGGACGTCCCGAGAAAGATGCCGCTGCTGCTGACGACATAGTTGGTATTGATCGTTCCGAGTTCCGCGCTGGCTCCAAAATGCGTGACGCTCGCATCGAAGCTTGTGCCGACGACAAAGCGGTTCTCATGGCCGAACAGCTGGTCGCTATTCGTTGCCTGCAGCGAGAAGCCGCCGGTATTCGTGTTGGTGAATGTCCGATCGTTTTCTCCGAGGATCGCGTCTGCCGGGAAAGGATTTGATAGCTGCTGCCCGTTGAGCCCGTTCGCCGGCGTGACGCCGTCGCCGAAACAAAGAAGCGTCGCGTCCGGCGTGCAAGGCTGCGCTCCCGTCGGATTGCCGTCCAACGTCCGCTGGCTGAACGCGCGATAATGGGCGATGGCGTCGAGGGTCCAGGTTGGTGAAACCTCGAACTTCCCGGTCAGGTTCAGGTAGCCGACCTGATTGGTTGATGTCTGTGGCGTGGTGTAAGTCGCGCCCCAATATTGCTGCAACAGTTCGACTGGTGTCGTCGCAGCCGCGCCGAAATTGTTATCGGCCGCGCCCATGTTGAGGTGGATTTCATTGCCATCGTATCGATACCCGATATCGCCGTAGAAGCGTCGGACATCCGAAGAACCGAAATTGCGGTAGCCGTCGTCGTGCACGCCTTCCAGGGCGCCGTAGACCGCCCAGTTCCCCTCCTGCTTGCCCCATTGGAGTGAACTCTGGATACGGCCGAACGAGCCCCCCATCACGTCGACCTCAGCGCCGTGATAATTGAAGCCATCTTTCATCTGGACGGTGACGGCGCCACCAAGCGCATTGAGACCGTAGGCCGGATTGTTCGTCACCACGGCGATCGACTTGATCGCCGCCGTCGGGATCAGGTCCCAGTTGACGGCGTCGCCGAATGCTTCGTTGACGCGGACGCCGTTCTGATAGACCGCCAATCCTTGCGGCGTACCCGAGACCGGCGATGCGACAAAGCCGCGGAATTCGATATTCGACTGAAAATCGTTTCCGGCGACGTTGCTGATGTTGACCCCCGCCACGTTCTGTTGGAGAGCGTCCAAGACGTTCAGGGAATTGGTGCGTTGGATTTCAGGTGTATTAACAAAGTTGATGCTGGACGGGACCTTGTCGACGTCAAGAGCTGTACTCGGCGTGGCCGCCGGCGTTGTTGGATAGACCCGAACCCTTGTCACCGTCGTCCGGCGAGCCGCCGTTGTCGGCGCAGCCGGCGTTCTCGGGCGCCTAGCCGCCGATCTCGCACCGGTCTCCGCTGGGGCAACTTCGACGGGCGGCAGCTCAGTCGTATAGCTTCCCTTGTCTTGCGCATCCTGCGCGCGGCTTTGCCCGCCTTCGGTAATGACGATTGCCGCCGCTATCGACGCAACGAGCAGGACCCGGACACTCATCTGCTTCGCTCCCCGCAACAGATGATATTAATGTGCGGCTGCCATGCACCTGAAAAAGGTCCCGAAGTGTTCGGGAAAATTCCCGAAGCGCCTTCAGAGCATATGAGTGGGAACCATCGCCTCGATGGTGACCCCGCCCTCGCCCGAAGCCACCGTCAGCGTTCCCCCCAATGCCAGTATCCGTTCTCGCATCCCGGTCAAACCGAAGCCGAATTTTTCGCCAGGCTTCAGGCCGCGGCCATTGTCGCGCACCCGAACCAGGGCGTAATCCCGGTTGCCCTGTACTCCAGCCGGCCGCTCGGCGGGCTCGATGCTCACATTTACCGCTGTCGCCTTGGCGTGGCGGAATACATTGGTCAGCGCCTCCTGCACGACGCGATAGATCGTCAGGTCGGCGGTTTCTCCGGTTTCGCCAAGCGAACGTGAGATCGTTGTTTCGATCTCGACCTCGGGATGGGATTCGTTCCACATCCGCAGGAGGGCGCCAAGCGCTTCGCGCAGCCCGAGTTCCGCGAGTCCCACCGGACGCAACCTTTCCAATATCCTGCGCGTGAATTGCTGGAGATCGTTGATCTGGTCCAGGATAGCGCCGCCGTGTTTGCGTACCCCGTCCGCGTCAGACGCACCCGCCTTCGCAAGCCGCATCAAGGCGCCGGCGTGGACCCGCAGGGTAAACAGATACGGTCCAAACTCGTCATGCAGTTCACGCGCGATCTCCTCGCGTTCGACGTCTTGCAACGATACGGCGCGCTCGGCGAGCCGTCGCTTTTCCTCAATGGCTTCCCCCAAGGTTTCCGCAAGGCGATTCATTTTGGTACAGATCGCGGCGAGTTCGGGTGCTCCGCCGGGCTCGATGTGGACCCCGTAGGAACCGGACTCGATCCCGCTCATCGCCTGCGAGAGTGCTTCCAGCGGCGCCAGTGCGCGGCCGACGACGACCATCGTGATCAGAAACAGGGCCAGCGCGACCGCCGAGCCGACCGCGAGCTGCGTCAGTACGCCATCCCAGATTTCGGCGATCTCGTCGTTCGGGATCGAGGTGACGACAAGCGCGGTTTGCTTGCCGTGGATCGAAACCGGCACGCTGACGGAAGTTGTTCGGGGATGCACAAGCGTGACAAACCAGCCGGGCACCGAACTTACATCATCCCCCTCCACCTCGCGAATGTCAGCTGGAGCGGCTGTATCGGTCTGCCACGTGATGCTGACATGGCGCAGCCGCTTGAGATCCTGAACGATCTGATCGAGCCGCGCCTCGGGGTTGGGCGCTTCGTTCAAGTCCCCGACGATGGTTTCAACAAATTCGCGTGCCAGCCGCGTTACACTTTGATCTTCCGCCTGAACACGAGGGCCGCCTTCCAGCACCAGCCGCGTTACATTGATGGCGAGCCCCAATGTCAGCACCAGTGCCATCAGCAAGTTGATACGGGAACGTAACGATAATCTCTGCCACATGACGATACCCATCGCGCCGATTTCAGTTCCTCATCAGTAGCGTTGACAGACAGAATACGCGTCTGTCTAATTGAAACGTACCGCATTGTGGCCCAAGTTGCATGGCGGATTGAACTTCCAGCGCCGACCTTCGTACGATGCGGTGCAGCAACAGGAATTGCGAGGCGTACGGATGCGCGTTCTGATCGCCGATGATCATCCGATCGTTGCGTCCGGCTGCCGTACCGTGCTCGCTGACGAGCCTGACATTATCATTCTCGAAGCGCCGGACGCGGAAACCGCGGAACGTATCTTCGTTGCCGAACGTCCCGACATCTGTCTGATTGATATCAACCTGCCGACAGTATCGGGATTCGAATTGGCGCGCCGCGTGTTGGCGCAAGACGCGGGCGCGCGCATTATTATCTTCAGCATGAACGACGATCCGGTCTTCGTGGGTCGCGCCATCGAGGTCGGTGCCAAGGGCTTCGTTTCCAAGACCGGCGATCCGCAGGATCTTGTCGATGCGATCCGTGAGGTAGGAAAAGGCGGCGTTTATTTGCCGCCTGCGCTGGCGCAAAGCATGGCCTTTGCTGGTCAGGCGGGCGCCACCAACCCGCTGTCGAAGCTCAACTCGCGCGAAATGGAAATTCTGCGGCTGCTGAGCGCGGGCAAGAGCCTGTCCGAGATCGCCTGGCTGGTTCATTCGCCCTACAAAACGGTCGCGAATACCTCGGCGATCATTCGCCAGAAGCTCGGGGTGCGAACATCCGCGGAGCTGGTACGGCTCGCCATTGAGAGTGGCGTAGCCTAATTGGGTTACATGACGCTGGAGTCGCAAAATCATGACCCTGCAAACGGTTTCCCTGAATAGGTCGTATGGTGGCACCCAAGGCGTGTACCGGCACGCCAGCCAGCAGACCCAGACCCCGATGACCTTTTCCGTTTACGTCCCGCCACATCGCGAGGGCACGAAGCTCGCGGTGGTCTGGTATTTGTCAGGGCTGACCTGCACCCACGCCAACGTAACGGAGAAGGGTGAGTTTCGTAACGCGTGCGCCGAACACGGGCTGATCTTCATTGCCCCCGACACCAGTCCAAGGGGTGATGGCGTTCCGGGTGATCCCGCGAATTCATACGATTTCGGCTTGGGCGCAGGTTTCTATGTTGACGCCACCGAAGCGCCCTTCTCCCGCAATTACCGCATGTGGAGCTATGTGACCGAAGAGCTGCCGAAACTTGTTGCGGAGCACTTTCCCGTCGATACGGGGAGGCAATCCATCATGGGACACTCCATGGGCGGTCATGGCGCACTGACGATCGCGCTCCGTCATCCCGGCCGCTACCGCGCGGCGAGCGCGTTTGCGCCGATTGTCGCCCCGTCGCGGGCGCCCTGGGGTATCAAGGCGCTCGGCGGCTATCTCGGCAACGACAAGGCGAGTTGGCGCAAGCATGATGCCGTCGCCCTGATCGAGGACGGCGCCAGGTTTCGCGAATTCCTGGTCGACTATGGCGACGCCGATCAATTTCTGACCGAACAACTTCGTCCCGAGTTGCTGCAAGACGCTTGCGACAAGGCCGGCATTCCTCTCACGTTGCGTCGGCAGAGTGGTTACGACCACAGTTATTATTTTATCTCCACCTTCATGGGCGATCATCTGCGCTGGCACGCCCAGCGGCTAAAGGCCTGATCGTACCCTACTGTCGCGCCTGTGGCGCGCCATAGTTCGGCGCGAGCAATCGTTCATGAACGAGATAGCGTGTGGTGCGCGACCAGGACTCGTCGGTGTCGCCACGCATATCGGCGTTAACGGCGGCGAGAAGCCGCCCCGTGCGAACCTCCCGCAGATACAGCCTGATATTGAGAATCAGGTTGGAAATTTTTTGTACGACGCCCGTTATTTCGAGATCGGCATCAAGCTGCTGCGCCAACTTCACGTCACAGCCGCCGCAAGCCTGCAAATTGCTCTGATGCGCCGCAGCATTAATGGAAGAGATGTCGACCACCTGAAATTTGCCGGACCCGCCCAGTTCGTTTCGCAACTGGTCACTGGTCCGCTGCAGTCGGTCACGATCGTCCGCGCGCAGCCCGCGCGTAGGGTCCTGAAGGCTGGTATCGATCATCTCCAGATCGAACACGGCAAGCCGGGGCGGCTCGGCTGCGCTTACCGGCGCCAAGCTCGTCAGCGATAATAGCGCGAGTACGGCAAGCGATCTCATCATCGTGATCCGCAAATTTCAGCAACGATGTAACGGCAAAAAGTAGGCTTGCAAGCTACGACAAACTGGTCTTGGTTCAAGATAAGAGTTCTCGGTTCGAGGGAACCGCAAGGGAAACGCATGATCCGAGGATTGATTGCCGCGATCGGCTTAAGCGTTGTGGCCACTCATGCGCTCGCGGCCGAATCCATCGAGATCGGCATCGGCTATCTCCGCCATGCCGGCATCAAGTCGACGTTGTCGCTGATTGCGCAGCCGGCCGACAATGACGGCCTGGCCGGTGCGCTCCTGGCGATCGAGGACAACAACACCACCGGCAAGTTTCTCAACCAGCATTTCACGTTGACCGAAGTAAAGCTCAAGGAGAACGACGATGTCGCTGCGGCGGCCAGTTCGCTCGCCGACCATAACGGCTTCATCATCGCGGATCTGCCGGCGAACGAACTGCTCAGGGTTGCCGATACGTTACGGGATCGTGGCACCGTCCTGCTCGACGCCGGCACCATTGACGACCGTCTGCGCGAGCAGGATTGCCGCGCCAATGTCATCCATGTGGCGCCTACCCGCTCGATGCTTGCGGACGGCCTTGCCCAATATCTGGTTTGGAAGCAGTGGAAGCGCTGGCTGCTGGTCGTGGGCTCGCATGACAAGGACAAGCTCTATGCCGACGCCCTGCGCCGCGCCGCGACCCGGTTCGGCGCCAAGATCGTGCAGGAACGAACCTTCGAGGATACTGGCGGCGCGCGCCGAACCGATAGCGGCGTGACGCTGATCCAGCGTCAAATGCCGGTGTTTACCCAGGAGACGCCTGCGTATGATGTCCTTGTTGCGGCGGACGAGAGCGAAGTCTTCGCATCTTATCTCCCCTACCGGACCTGGGATCCGCGGCCGGTCGTGGGATCGGCCGGCCTGGTGCCGACAAGCTGGGACGCCTCGCACGACCAATGGGGCGCCGTTCAGATCCAGAACCGTTTCGTGCGACTGAATTCGCGACACATGACGGCGCTGGACATGCAGGCATGGACCGCCGCGCGTATGGTCGGCGAAGCCACCTCGCGCACCAATTCCGGCGATCCGAAGACCGTGTTCAGCTTCATCAAGGGAAAAGACTTTTCCATTGCGGCCTTCAAGGGCCAGCGGCTTACTTTAAGGGATTGGAATTTGCAGCTGCGGCAGCCGATCCTGCTTGCCGACGGCCGCATGGTTGTGTCGGTGTCGCCGCAGGAGGGCTTCCTGCACCAGAACTCCGAGCTCGATACGCTCGGCATCGACAGGCCTGAAACCAAATGCAAACTGCAATGACAGCGGAGAGGTCGCGCATGCGCGGTACCCTGCTTACCCTATCGTCGCTATGGCTTGTGATTGCGAGTCCGGCATGGGCCTATACCGCCTATGTTTCGAATGAAAAAGGCAACACCGTCTCAGTCATCGATACCGACAAATGGGCCGTCACGGCGACGATCAAGGTCGGTCAGCGGCCGCGGGGCATCGAGTTCACCCGCGACGGGAAGTTCGTAATGGTCGCCGTCGGTGACGACGACACCATCCAGATGATCGATACAAAAACCCAGCAGGTGGTGGACACCCTGCCCTCCGGCCCCGACCCCGAACTGTTTACGCAGGACGCCGCCGGCAAGATTCTCTATGTCGCCAATGAGAACGACAACACCGTCACCATCATCGATATCCAGAAGCGGACCCGGCTTGGCGATATTCAGGTCGGCGTCGAACCCGAGGGAATGACAGTCAGTCCGGACGGCAAGATCCTGATCAATACGTCCGAGACGACCAACATGGCGCATTTCATCGACACTGCGACCCGCGAGATCGTTGCCAACGTGCTGGTCGACTCACGGCCGCGCTTTGCCGAATTCAAGCACGACGGCTCTGAACTGTGGGTTTCCTCCGAGATCGGAGGCACGGTCTCGATCGTCGATCCGGCCAAACATGCCGTCGTCGGCAAAGTTACCTTCGATATTCCGGGGCTACGAAGCGAGGCCATCCAGCCGGTCGGGATCGCCATGACCAAGGACGACAAGACCGCCTTTGTTGCACTTGGTCCGGCCAACCGCGTCGCGGTGGTCGATGCTGCAAGTCATGCTGTGACCAAATATCTTCTGGTTGGGCAGCGGGTCTGGCACCTGGCGTTCACGCCGGACGAGAAATATCTACTGGTCACCAACGGCGTCTCCAACGACGTCTCCGTGATCGATGTCGCTGCGCAAAAGGTCGTCAAGACGATTCAGGTCGGCGAGCTTCCGTGGGGCGTAACGATATCGCCATGACCATATCCGACGCATCGAGCGCAGTCGCCTCCCCTCTTCCGGGCAGAACCGTCGGGCGCGATACGGCTACGATTCCAGCACTGTCGATCTCTGCCGTCAGCCATTCCTATGGCACGAGACGCGCTTTGATCGATGTCGATTTCACCGTGGCGCCCGCGAGCTTTACCGCTTTGCTCGGCCTCAATGGCGCCGGAAAAAGCACCTTGTTCTCGCTTGTGACGCGGCTGTTCGGTATCCAGGCCGGCGGCATCCAGATTTTCGGCCACGATATCCGCCAGACGCCCGGCGAAGCCTTGCGGCTCATGGGCGTGGTGTTCCAACCCCGAACGCTCGATCTCGATCTCTCGGTCATGCAGAATCTGCTCTATCACGCGGCCTTGCATGGTATCAGCCGGCGTGATGCCCGCTCGAGGGGCGACGAGGTGTTGTCGCGCATCGGACTGGCCGAGCGCGCCGGCAGCAAGGTGCGCGATCTTTCGGGTGGACAGATGCGCAGACTAGAGATCGCGCGCGCGCTGCTGCACCGTCCGCGGCTGCTTTTGCTCGATGAGGCAACCGTAGGCCTCGACGTCAAGGCACGCGCCGATATCCTTGGCCATGTACGCCATCTTGTCACCGAGCAAGGCATCGGCGTTTTGTGGGCAACGCATCTGTTTGACGAGATTATCCCGAGCGACAACCTCGTCATCCTGCATCAGGGCCGCGTCCTTGCGAGCGGAGAGGTCACGAGGGTGCTGGAAACTTCCGAAGCGCCTGACGTCAACTCGGCTTTTATACGGTTGACTGGTGCCCGGTCGGGGAGCGCCGAGCCATGAGTACCTCTACTCTCGATCAGGCTCGCCGCGGCTTTACCCTTGCGGAATACGTCACCTGCCTCAATGGCATCGTGTGGCGCGAAGCCTTGCGTTTCCTCCATCAGCGCGAACGGTTCGTCTCGGCGCTGGTAAGGCCGCTGGTGTGGCTCTTCATCTTCGCCGCCGGATTCCGGCAGGTGCTCGGCATTTCCATCATTCCCCCCTACGAGACTTACATCCTGTATGAGGTCTACATCGCGCCGGGATTGATGGCGATGATCCAGCTGTTCAACGGCATGCAATCCTCACTCTCCATGGTTTACGACCGCGAGATGGGCAACATGCGCACCTTGCTGGTGAGCCCGCTGCCACGCTGGTATCTGTTGTTTTGCAAGCTGCTCGCCGGCACGGCGGTCTCCTTGCTGCAGGTCTATGCGTTCCTGCTGATCGCCTGGTTCTGGGACATCACGCCGCCCCCGATCGGGTATCTAACGGTATTGCCGGCGCTCATCCTGTGCGGGCTGATGCTCGGCGCGCTCGGCATGCTGATTTCCTCCGGTATCAAGCAGCTGGAGAATTTCGCCGGCGTGATGAACTTCGTGATCTTTCCTATGTTCTTTGCTTCATCGGCCCTTTATCCGCTCTGGCGGGTTCGGGAGGGCAGCCCCATGCTCTACTATGTGTGCCAATTCAATCCGTTCACCCACGCCGTCGAGTTGATCCGTTTTTCCCTTTACGGTCAGGTCAACTGGATTTCGCTTGCGGTGGTCGGTGGATGCACTGCGGCCTTCATGATCGGTGCGATTTTCGCCTATGATCCATCGCGTGGGTTGGCCCGTCGAGGGCCCGCGGGAGGCGAGACATGATTTTGCGTGCAGGATTCGGAGCATGGTTCGCTGTCGTCGCGTCGACTCAGCTTTGCCTTGCCGCTGATCCGCGTTATCCGGACTGGCCCTGCGCTCAAGCCAAGGTGCCTGAAATCTCCCTTGCCGCGGTATGGGCTGGCCCGCCGCTCGGCGATGCCGAGGAGAAATGGAAGAACGACCCGAAGGTCAGCGCTTTGGTCGGAAAAGCGGCGGCCAGGAAGACGCCTCTCGATGACGCCCAACAGGCGATCACGGAATTCCTCTCCGCGCCGGGGACCGACAAGATCGCCACAGGCAAACTGTTGTTCGCCGGCCTGTTCGAACAGCTCAACGCCGAGCGATCTTCTGTCATGGGCGGGCTCGAGCGGGTGACTCGCAAACAGCGTCAGGCCGCCGACAAGATCCGCGCCGATACGATTGCGTTGCAGGCGCTCCAGGACGTTACGCCGCCCGACCAGCCCAAGATCGACGAACTTGGCAACCAGCTGGTTTGGGAAACGCGGATTTTTGAAGACCGTCGTCGCGTGGTGAAATTTGTCTGCGACGTGCCGACCGCCATTGATCAGCGGCTGTTTGCGCTTGGCCGCACGATCCAGCAGGAGATCGAGTAGACCCGGATTCTACTCTGCCGGCCGCGGTTCGGGCTGCGCCTCATTGGTCGGCAGATTGGCCCGCTGCCAACCGTCTGTGCCGTCCGGATACCAGGCGACGTTGGAATATCCATAGGACAGGGTTCGTTTGGCGGCATTCCAGGACATCCAGCAATCGGCCTGGCAATAGACAACGATCAGAGCGGCACGATCGCCGCCGGATGCGCGCAACAGCCCTTGCCGAAGGTAACTTTCGGTCGACGCCGCCAGCTCGCCGTAACCCGTATCCGGCAGCCAGATGCTGCCGGGAATATTGAAGCGAGGCTTGTCGCGCCAGACGGTACTGGGCGGAAGATTTGCCGGTTTTGGCGGGCGCGGCAGCACGTCGACAAACACGGCGGTCTTGGCGCGCCAGATCGCCTCCGCTTCCTGGGTCGAAAGAACACGGGCGCCGGCCAGCGTATCGGGAACCGGCGCCCGATAATCGTCGGTGCGATACCTCTCGGGCTCAGGCACAAGTTCTTCTGCGCGTATGACGCCGATAAACGCCATCAGCGCAAGCATCACACCGGCCGCATACCGGATCATGGCGACTTCGTCGCCGTCTCCGCGGTGATCACTTGATTATTCTCATCCAGCAGCGGAAGACCGTAGTCGGACAGGATCTTGTTGATCTCCGGCTGGTTCTCCTGGATCAGCCGATTGAGCAACCGTTTCCAGTTCTGGTCGGCGCGACGAACACCCATGCCGATCCGGTACACCAGTTGTGGTCCGGTCTTTTCTTTCACCAGCGGCGTGACATGAAGCGGCGGGTTGGACTTCTTGGCATAGAAGCCCGCCATCGGGCCCCAGAGAATGGCGGCATCGATATCGCCCTTGTTGAGGTCGGTGATCATGGCTTCGGCCGATGAATCGACGCGGGTATCGATCATCAGCGGATAAGGTTTGGCGTTTGTCATCAGACCGTTCACGGCCATGTTGGTCGCTGGCGGCGTGCCGGCGACAATGCCGATATGCTTGCCTTTGAGACGAGCGTCTTCCAGCGTCGTCACATCGTCGAGGCCGGAGTTTTGCTTCGAAACCAGCGCATAGGCGGTGCGGTAATAAGGATTGGTGCCCTGAACGAGATCGTCGCCTTGCGGAAATCCCATGATGACGTCGCAGCGATGGGCGCCGAGCGTCATGCGGACGAATCCCGTCGCTTGCGGAAAATACATGTAGTCGATTTTCTTCTGCAGCTTCGTTGCAAAGAATTCGGCGAGCTTGTTCTCAAACCCCTCCCCTTTTTCGTTGGAGAACGGCAGGTTGCGCGGATCGGCGCAAACCCTCAGCACCTTGGGATCGACAAGTTCGATTGAAAGATCGAGGCCTTCATTGTCTGACTGCGCTCTGACGCAATCGCGGCTGACAACGATTGCCATCGTCGTCAGGAGAGGAATGAGCAGGCAGCGTTTGAGCGAGGCATGTATCATCGATTGCTGTCCTCAGCTGGCGCCTCTCTCCCATCAAAATGCTATGCTGCCCCGTCGGAGCGTGCAACAGGATATTCGACGCCTTCAAATCGCGGTGTTTTTCGGTTTGTTGCGGCGCAAATCGAAACCACAAATGTGGTGCTATCAGGATGGAAAGATCATCCAAACGGATCGATTATTGTGTTGCGATCGTGGCACTGCTTGCCACCCTCTTCAACTCACCCTTCACGCACGCGCAGCAGCCGCAACTGTCTGTTACTGAAGTCGCCCCCGGTCTCTTCGTCCACGTCGGAGCAATCGCGCTGATGACGCGCGAGAACGAGGGAGCCATCGCCAATATCGGGTTCGTCGTCGGCAGTGACGCAGTCGCCGTTATCGATACGGGCGGCAGCGTTCGTGAAGGACAGGAACTTCTCACCGCGATACGCGCCCGGACCGACAAGCCGATCCGCTACGTCATCAATACCCACGGCCATCCCGACCACGTGTTCGGCAATGCTGCCTTTCTTGGTAGCGGAACCACTATCGTCGGACACAGGAATTTGCCACAGGCGCTCGCCGCGCGCGGCCCTTTCTATCTCGATGCTTTCCGCAAGATCATGGGCGACGCCCTGATCGATGAGGTGCGCATCATACCTCCCACGCTGTTGGTCGATGGTTCGCTCAGGCTTGATCTCGGCGGTCGTACCCTCGTTCTGCTGGCTTGGCCGGCCGCACACAGCGACAGCGATCTCACGGTGTTCGACGAAATGACGAAAACCTTGTTTGCGAGCGATCTCGTCTTCCTTGGCCATATTCCAGTGATGGACGGCAGCATCCGCGGCTGGTTGCGGTTGATGGATGATCTGGCCAGGCAGCCGGCCGAGCGCGTGGTTCCCGGTCACGGCCCGGTGAGCCAATGGCCGACGGCGCTTGTGGACGAGCGCCGCTATCTCGAAACGCTCGCAGCCGATGTTCGAACATCGGTTAAACGAGGCGCGCCGATCGGCGTTGCCGCCGACACGGCCGCTGCCTCCGAACGGTCGCAATGGCAATTATTCGACGATTACAACGCTCGCAACGCGACTGCAGCATATTCTGAGATTGAGTGGGAATAGCGCACGCGCTAGACTATATTGAATTAGTTGCTGCTTCGAACGGCACGAGGAGCACGACCATGTTCCACCTTCGCCTGCTTTGCATCATGGCGCTGTCTGGCGTAGCGCTGACAGTTGGCGTTTCAACTTCGAGTGCGGCCGAGCCGACCGATCTGTCGAAGGACCCCTGGCCTGGTCTCGTTCAAGATATCTTCAACAACCGCCCGATGAGTGATGGCAGCAACGTCATCTCAATCGAGATGCCCTATCGCGCCGAGGATGCAGCGATCGTTCCGGTGACGTTGCGGTCGAAGCTTGCGCCTGACGACAGCCGCCGCCTGAAGGCGATCACACTGGTCATCGATCAAAATCCGGCGCCGATGGCCGCTAAATTCGAAATCGGACCCGACGCACGGGTTTCGGAAATATCGACGCGCGTTCGCGTCAATAGCTATACCGACGTTCATGCCGTGGCTGAACTCAGTGACGGCACGCTTTACATGGTCAAGACCTATGTGAAGGCGTCCGGCGGCTGTTCTGCGCCTGCCGCCAAGAATGCGGAAGAGGCCCGCAATCACATCGGCCAGATGAAATACCGGCAATTCGCTCGGGCCGATCAGGGACCGACCAATGGCGCGCGTGAAGCTCAGGTGATGATCGGGCATCCCAACAATTCCGGCTTGCAGATGGATCAGATTACCCATCTCTACACTCCGGCCTTCTTCGTCGATGAATTGCACCTGTGGCAGGACAACAGCCCCGTCTTGTCGATGGAAGGCGGCATTTCGATCTCGGAAGACCCCAATATCCGCTTCACCTACGTCGCAAACGGAGCCAAAACCTTCCGCGCCGAAGCAAAGGATACGTCGGGCCACGTCTTTCAAAAAGAATGGAAAGTCGACGATTCCGGTAGCTGAACGGCCTTTCAGGCCTCAACACCCGCATCCTAGAAGCATCGCACTTCGGCCTCGGCCTGTGCACGCCTGAGATCGTCGAGGGCACCCTTGGCCTGCTCTGACGAGCGAAACTGCGTGCCCAGATTGCCGCGGACCTGCGACATGCTCAGCACCGTTTCGGCCGTGACGTAGCGGTCATACGGCAATAGCGACGCAATGATGTCGATCGAGCAGGAACACTGATCGATCGATTGCCGCGTTTCGCCATTGGCTTTCATGCAGCCGAAGACATACTCAGACCGTGCCGACGTCGGGTAGTCGTTGACGTCCTCGGCCCGCGTGGCCACGGCCGTTGCCAGAAGACCACCCAGCCCAACGACAAGCAGTCGTAGCCGTCCCAGCCATGTCATGACGTTTCTCCCATGAACAAAAACTATGCTATCGCTTTCGCGTTGAAAAGCCGACATCCGCGAAAATGGCTTGTGCCACGCTGCGATGAGCGAAATATTGGGAGGCCTGCGATGCCGCGCGCGTTGATTGCGATCTGCCTTTTTTTCATGGTCCTGCCGAGCTCGGCCATGGCGCAGGGCAAAGGCATCCGGTTCTGGAACCTGACGACGGCGACCATCTCCGGTTTTCAACTATCGCCCACCGGAAAGGATAATTGGGGTCCGAACCAGACGTTGAACGACAAGGACAAGGAGGTCGATCATGACGAGCGTCTGCGGATCACTGGTGTGGAACCGGGACGCTACGACGCAAAGGTCGGCTATCGCGATTCCAGGCAGTGTTTTGTGCGGGATATCGAGATCAAGGCCGATGCCGTGTTTTCAATTTCCGACAAGGATCTGAAAGATTGCAGCAAGTAAACGGCGCTTGCGGACTCAGCTGGCCGTCGTCTCGCCCCGATCTGCTTTCTCACGGCTGTGAGGATACTCGCAGCGCCATTTCACGGCAGTCCATTTGGGATGCTCGCCTATCCATTGCGCGATATAGGGCGGAGCGCTCATCATGCATTGCTGCAACGAAAAATCCGCGGAAAACGCCATATGTCGTTCCTCGCAGTTGGTCGGCGAAAGTACGGCACACACCGTAATAATCAGGTCTATCGCATTCATGTCGATAATCCTCTGGCCTATTCCTGCGATCGATAGCACAGCCAGCTACGGAACCGGCCGGAGCTGGTTTCGCCAGTCCATCAACTGAGCATACCGGATTAGAAGTTAAGCCCAAATATAACCCGTGCCTGCTGGCGCTCGAAGTTGACGAGGTCGAGGGTTGCGCTTGTGCCGGCGGGACGGCCCCATGCCTGAATGCTCCAGGTCGCCGTGAGACGTGCGCGTTCCGACAGCCGGAAATAAGCGGTTGGGCCGACGAAGAGCGCCTCCCCTCCTAATTCCTCGAGGCCGATCCCGTCATATTTGCGGAAGTAGCGCACCTCCCCGCCGAGCAGGAAATCGGGGCGCACTTGCGCCATGATCCCAAACGCCACCGCGAGCGTGGAATCTTGTTCGGCGGTAGGTACGCCCGCAAAGTGCGTCCATTCCGGTTGATAACCGAGATTGAGCGTCGCGACCGCAAGCCCGGGAATCAGGTCGCGCTCCAGCGCGAGCGTCAGCTCAGTTCCATAATTTTGTGATCGTAACGCCGTGATCTCGTCGATGCGGTTACCATGAGTCTCCAGCGCCAGCGTCAGGCCGAAGAGAGCCGTTTCGCGGTCGAGGAAGCGATAGCGTAAATCCAGTGCGGCACCTTGCCAGCCGGCCGGGTTACGATCCATGAAGCCGGGAACCGATGCGATATCGTAGGCAGAAAGTGTCGTCTCGAGCTCTATCCGGAAATTCTTGACGGGCACGAACTCCAACTCGAGTTGCTGTCCGAGAGCCTGGTAGGTTCCGGCTTGTTTGGAAAACCGCCCCGTCGTCGTCGCCTGGAATTCACGTTCGCCGGGGTCGCCGACGTCGGAGCCGATCATGAACCCGTAGATGTGTTCGGTGTCGATGCCTTCGGCCGATCCGCAAGCCGGCCACAGGAGCACCCATAGCATTGCCGCCCCGATTGTCTTCGCAGGAATGCGTGTTCCCGTTCCAAGAGCCATCAACGTCACCCAAGATGTGAGATCAGCCGGCCCATGAGAGGCTAACGCCATGACAGGCTTACGGATGGCTATCGCGGAGTTCACAGGGAAGGAGGAAGCCCGCAGCGTCTGCCGCGACTCGCAGCAGTTGGCTGCTGGAGCCGGGCAGAACACTTCGCAGCTACTTGCGCGCCGCGCAGGCGTACATATTGATCTCCATGCCAACCGGCACTTCAACGATCTTTGGAGTCTTCCAAGTCATTGGGGTCTCCCAAGTGATGGTGCAACACTCGCACCGTCACGAACGTAAAACCGACGCGCGCTTGATGCAAGGGTCCGTACGTCGCATGTCGCAAATCGGTCTACTTCAGCAAACGAAGCAGTGCTCGTCCTGCCGGCGTTCGCAATTCCCTGGCGTCGAGCGTTCCGTCGGCGTCCCGGTTGGCTGCATTGAAACGCTTCTCGACGACGGCGAGGTATTCATCCAGCGTTAGCGTTCCGTCATGGTCAGGATCGGCGGCAGCAAGCTCGCGCGCGCTCAATCGTCCTGCCAGTTCGTGTTTGTCGAGTGTGCCGTCGTGATCGGGATCGAGCCGTGTGAACAGCTCTGCTGCAGCTTTCTTGACTTCGCCCAGGTCGAGCGTGCCATCCGAATCCAGGTCGAACATCTTGATCGGATCTTGGCCGGAAGCGGCCCAGGCGGGCGACCATCTCCCTGCCAGAAATGCCCCGGATAACAAAAAGATAGATCGGCGCGATATCATCGTTGATCTCCTGTGTAAGAACTTGAGCCATCGTTAAACGCAACCGGTCGAAACGAATCCTAGAACGTCAGGTTCCGGGTGGCGCGGGAAGTCCCGGATTTGCTAGCGGCATCGGAAAGCAATGCTCAAGGAGGTTTTCATGAGATTGCCGATTCAAGCGCTCAGCGTGCTGCTACCCTTCGTATTCATCTGCTGCACGCAAGCCCAGGACGGAACGCACCACGCTACAGCGGAAACGCACCGGCCGGGATTGACCGGAAAGGAAAGGCTCGGCCCGAAATGGACAGACGAGCAGCGAATCGACAATTGCCATGTGCCCATCGATAAACGCGGCAGCAGACCGAGACCCGACGCTTGCCCGAATAGCCCTTCAAGCTGATCAATCGATCAGATGACGTCGGCGGACACGCCGCCGTGTCCCTTGTGAATGGCGGAGGGAGAAACGCCGAAGCATTTCCGGAACACGCGGCTGAAATGCGACGAACTCGAGAAACCCCAGGAGAACGCGACGTCGGTGATCGTCTTGCCCCCATGCGCCTCGAGTTCCTGGCGACAATGCTGCAATCGCGCCCGCCAGATATAGTCGCTGACGGTCAGGCCACGTTCGCTGAACAGCATGTGCAGGTAACGCTTGGTGCAGCCAAGCGATGCTGAAATCTGGTCGATGCACAGCTCTGGATCGCGCAAATGTTCGCGGATGAAAGCTTGCGCCCGCACATACATGGCTTCAGGGCCGGCACGATCGAACGCCTTGTCGGCCTCCCGCAGCGGCAGCAACAACAGATCGATCAGCGATTCGGCAACGCCCGCGGCGCTGTTGGCTGAGAGCTTGGCGGCCTCGCCGAAAGCCGCATGCACGAAATCATGCGCAATGCGGCCGGTGCCTGTCAGAGCCGACAGCTTGCAGGCCGACATCTTGCCAAAGTTGAACCCGCGTTCCCGCAACAGCTCCTTCGGCACAATGACGACCTCGTGCCGCGTCAGCGCGGGGCTGATGATGGTGTGCGGACAGGAAACGTCGTAGGCGAGACAATCGCCGGGCTTGATCTGGATCTGACAGCCATTCTGCTCGAAATACGAGATCCCGTAGGTCTGGAAAAGAATCTTGACGTACGGGTGTTCGCTGGTGTGGCTTGCCGACGCCGCGTGAGCGATCCGATGCTGGCTTGCCTCGATCTGACACAGCTTCAATTTCGAAACGGTGGTGTAGTTGATCCGCGCCTCCAGCGTCGAGGCCTCGAGCGGATCGACAGCGAATTGCCCGCACAGATCGGTCAGTGCATCTGACCAATACTGGATCTGCTTCTTGGGCCCCAGTCCCGCAGTGCTGAGCGAGTGAACTGTGTCAGGCATTTCCTGCCACCGATTTGAGGGTAAACCGTGCAGCCAGTCACGGTAAGGGACATCCAAGTTGAGGCCAAGTTGAGGCGGCCGCACGGCACCACAAACTCTTGCTGTCTCGCCGTCAATCCTCTGTCTAAGTTTCCGCGCCGTCAAGGAGAACCTCGGATAGATCTGCTTCGGCAAAGCATTTGGTGCTCCGCAACATTAAGCCTGGAACTTCATCCTCGACACGAGCGAAGCGAAAAAGTTCATCGCGCTTCGCTTACAAGCAAACGGGATTCGCTCTTGGGCAAGTTTCAACCCTTCGAAGCAGATAGGCATAGAGGTTAACAAGACCTCGAAATTGGGCCGCGCCCCGCGGAAACCCAAGGCTCTAAACTGGGAGGAACTACGATGCGAAAGGTGCTATTCGCGACCGGTCTCGGTGCCATGGCGGCATTCGCCGCAGGAAGCGCTGGAGCCAATGATCAACTGAACCGTCTGTCGCAAAATCCGGCCGAATGGGCGATGCCGACAGGCGATTATGCCAACACGCGCTTCTCCAAGCTCAAGCAGATCACCGCGTCCAACGTCGGCAAATTGCAGGTCGCCTGGACGTTCTCGACCGGCGTGCTGCGTGGCCACGAAGGTGGACCGCTCATCATCGACAACATGATGTACGTCCACACACCCTTCCCCAACAAGGTCTACGCCCTTGACCTTTCCAACGACAACAAGATCGTCTGGAGCTATGAGCCGAAGCAGGATCCGAACGTCATTCCGGTGATGTGCTGCGATACCGTCAACCGCGGCCTCGCTTATGCCGACGGCAAGATCTTCCTGCATCAGGCCGACGACAAGCTGGTCGCCCTTAACGCAAAGAACGGCAATGTTGAGTGGTCCATAGCCAACGGCGATCCGAGCAAAGGACAAACCGGCACCTCGGCGCCGATGGTCGTCAAGGACAAGGTTCTGGTCGGCACATCCGGCGGTGAGTTCGGCGTCCAGTGCAGCATGACCGCCTATAACGTCAAGGACGGAAAGCAGGCCTGGAAAGCCTACTCCGAAGGCCCGGACGACCAGATCCTGCTCGACCCCGAGAAGACAACGGTTCTCGGCAAGCCGGTCGGCAAGGATTCGAGCCTGAAGACCTGGGAAGGCGATCAGTGGAAAATCGGTGGCGGCTGCACGTGGGGCTGGCTCGCTTATGACCCGGCACTCGACCTCGTTTATTACGGTTCAGGCAATCCTTCGACCTGGAATCCGAAGCAGCGCCACGGTGACAACAAATGGTCGATGACCATTTTCGCCCGCAACCCCGACAACGGCATGGCGAAGTGGGTCTATCAAATGACGCCCCACGACGAGTGGGACTATGACGGTGTCAACGAGATGATCCTCACGGATCAATCGATCGACGGAAAGGCACGCAAGCTGCTGACCCATTTCGATCGCAACGGCCTCGGCTACACGCTTGACCGCACCAACGGCGAACTGCTGGTTGCGCAAAAGTACGATCCGAAGGTCAACTGGACCTCCGGCGTCGACATGAATAAGAACTCGCCGACCTACGGCCGGCCGAAGGTGCTTGACGAATACTCGACCGACAAACAGGGCGAGGATCACAACAACAAGGGCATCTGCCCGGCCGCGCTCGGCTCCAAGGACGAGCAGCCGGCAGCCTACTCGCCCGACACGCAGCTGTTCTACGTTCCGACCAACCACGTCTGCATGGATTACGAACCGTTCAAGGTGAGCTACACCGCCGGTCAGCCCTATGTGGGTGCGACGCTGTCGATGTATCCGCCTCCCGGCGAAACCAACATGGGCAACTTCATTGCCTGGGATGGCAAGACGGGCAAGATCGTCTGGTCGAACAAGGAACAGTTCTCGGTCTGGTCAGGCGCACTCGCGACCGCCGGCGGCGTCGTATTCTACGGAACGCTGGAAGGCTATCTGAAGGCGGTGGACGCCAAGACCGGCAAGGAGCTCTACAAGTTCAAGACCCCGTCCGGCATCATCGGCAACGTCACCACCTACGAACATGGCGGCAAGCAATATATTGCCGTGCTGTCCGGTGTCGGCGGTTGGGCAGGTATTGGCCTTGCGGCCGGCCTGACTGACCCAACCGCAGGTCTTGGCGCAGTCGGTGGCTACGCGGCATTGAGCAACTACACCGCGCTCGGCGGAACACTCACCGTGTTCACGCTGCCGCAGCAATGAGCTGAAAGACCTCGTTCCGGTGCGTGGGTCGCCCCACGCACCGGATGACGTTGCATCGCTAGCCGAGGACAAGCTCTTGCGTATGATTTGCCTGGTGACCGCTGCAGCGATCGTGCTGATCGTTGCAGGAGGGACAGCCTTCGCCGACGGTTCGGGCGATCCCGCCGCGGTGAAATCCGAAAACGGAAAATATCTCGATAAAGAGGGAAACCCGACTTACAAGATCCAGGCTGACGGCACCGTCGATTGGTACACTTATTCGGGGTACCGCCGCTATCACTCTGAGTGCCACGTCTGCCACGGGCCTGACGGCATGGGATCGAGCTACGCGCCGGCCCTAAAGGACTCGCTGAAGACCATGAGCTACGGCGAATTCCTCGCCATCGTGGCGAGCGGCCGCAAGAACGTCAATACCGCGCAGGAAAACGTCATGCCGGCATTTGGCAATAATCCGAATGTGACCTGCTACCTGGACGATCTCTACGTCTACCTGAGGGCTCGTGCGAACGATGCGGTGGCGCGCGTACGACCGGCGAAACACGAAGATAAGTCGCCTGCCTACACCCAGGCCGAGAATTCCTGTATGGGCACAAAGCAGTGAAGCTGAGCAAAACAGGATAAGACCATGAAAACACGCGCTGCCGTCGCTTTCGAAGCCAAGAAGCCGCTGGAAATCGTCGAGCTCGATCTGGACGGGCCGAAAGCCGGCGAAGTCCTGGTTGAAATCAAGGCGACCGGCATTTGCCACACGGATGCCTACACGCTCGACGGCTTTGACAGTGAAGGCCTCTTTCCATCCATCCTCGGCCATGAGGGGGCCGGTATCGTGCGCGAAGTTGGCGCCGGCGTGACCTCGGTGAAGCCGGGCGACCACGTCATTCCGCTCTACACTCCCGAATGCCGCCAGTGCAAAAGCTGCCTTAGCCAGAAGACCAATCTGTGCACGGCGATCCGCGCCACCCAGGGCAAAGGGGTAATGCCCGATGGCACCTCGCGCTTCAGCTACAAGGGCAAGACCATCTATCACTACATGGGTTGCTCGACCTTCTCGAACTTTACCGTGCTGCCGGAAATCGCGGTCGCGAAAATCCGTGAAGACGCCCCGTTCGACAAGAGTTGCTACATCGGCTGTGGCGTCACGACCGGCGTCGGCGCCGTGGTCAACACCGCCAAGGTCACGCCAGGCGCCAATGTTGTCGTATTCGGTCTGGGCGGCATTGGGCTCAATGTTATCCAGGGCGCCAAGATGGTGGGCGCCAACAAGATCATCGGCGTCGACATCAACGATTCCAAGGAAGACTGGGGCCGCCGGTTCGGCATGACGGACTTCGTCAATCCGAAAAAGGTCAGTGGCGATATCGTGCAGCATCTGGTGACGCTCACGGACGGCGGCGCCGATTTCACCTTCGACTGCACCGGCAATACCACCGTGATGCGGCAGGCGCTCGAAGCCTGTCACCGTGGCTGGGGCGTATCGGTGGTGATCGGCGTGGCCGAATCCGGCAAGGAAATCGCCACCCGGCCGTTCCAGCTTGTTACCGGCCGTGTCTGGAAAGGTACGGCATTCGGCGGCGCCCGCGGCCGCACCGACGTACCAAAAATCGTCGACTGGTACATGGACGGAAAAATTCAGATCGATCCGATGATCACGCACACCCTCAAGCTCGAGGAGATCAACAAAGGGTTCGACCTGATGCACGAAGGCAAATCGATCCGATCAGTCGTCGTTTACTGACGGAATCTCAAACGCAAGGAGGATAGGCCCATGAACGTTCATATCCATCCCTCGGTCGACAACGGTGTGAAGAAAGGCTCTGGCAGTTTTGCCGGCGGGGTGCTCGTCTGCAAATGCAAGGACAAGCAGGTCAAGGTCGGCATCAAGGGTGACGTAGCTCACAATCACGCCTGCGGCTGTACCCAGTGCTGGAAACCGGAAGGTGCTGTTTTCTCGGTCGTCGCCGTAGTGCCGCGCGAGAATGTCACCGTGCTGGAGAATGGCGACAAGCTTCACATCGTCGATGCCTCGAAGACCATTCAACGGCATGCCTGCAAGGTTTGCGGCACGCACATGTATGGCCGCATCGAAAACAAGGGGCACCCGTTCTACGGCCTCGACTTTATCCATCCCGAACTGTTCCAGGAATCGGGGTCAGCCGCTCCGGGGTTTGCAGCCTTCGTTTCTTCGGTCATCGAGTCCGGGGTTAAGCCGGAGCAGATGGACGCCATCCGGGGCCGCCTCAAGGAATTGGGCCTCGAACCCTATGACTGCCTGTCTCCGGCGCTCATGGATGCGATTGCCAGCCACGTGGCTAAATCAAAGGCTGCTTGAGCCACGGGCGAAGCAAAACTTTCGCGCAGCATCTTTCGGGCTGCGCGAGGTGTATCGAAACGACAGAAGTTGATCTCAAACGAAACCCGGTCTTCGCCTTCCATTGGCCGGGACACAAGGACGGGTCTTAATCAGCCTCCTCCCGGGCCCGTACTGAAGGCCTCGCTTGCGGCTTTGCAGGCGAGGCCGTTTTTACCGACCGAATCAGCCTCCGTACTCGTACGGGAGGGCGGCTTTGTGTGTCCGCGATTTGGCACGAACGCTGCATGGTAAAATCCGCCGGATTTTCTTTGGACGGAGATTCCATGCTCGTTACCCTCGTCGCACTATTGTGCAACAACCAAATCTGCCTGGAAAAGGTTGTCACCAACAGTGACCAGTCCAGCATCTCCATGATGGATTGCCAGGTTCATGCCCAAGCGGGTATCGCCGAGTGGCTTCAAAATGGCCCCTACCGGGAATGGCGGGTCGAAAGCTACAAGTGCGTGTTCGGCAAATACATTCCAAAAGGCCAGGCCTAGGCAAAAGCTCCGTTGTGATTGCCTGAGGCAATCTGCGCGAATCCTGTTTTCAAGGCACCGTGACGCTGTCTGATTTTCAGGCGAGATAGGGCATCGAGAGACTATCTGCTTTGACTCGCCGCACCCTGCGTCTGGCGCATGGCTGCGTGAAAAAGCCTCGACTCCACTGGGCTCGACAGGCGTTGATGTTGCGCTAACCTGCCGTGCAAGCGCGGGCGTCGGCCAGAGGCCGCACGACCCGTCATCACGGGAGGATTCTTATGAAGGCGATAACGGCTGCGGCCGTAATGGTGATGCTTGCGGGCACGGCATCGGCGCAAACGCTCGACGATCTCAAGAACGACGGCAAGAATCCGGACAACGTGTTGACCTACGGCATGGGCTATAGTCTCAACCGCTATAGCCCGCTCAAGCAGATCGACAAGACGACGGTCAAACGTTTGGTGCCGATCTGGAATCTCAGCCTCGACAATCCATGGGGCGAGCAGGCGCAGCCGCTGGTGCTCGACGGTGTGATGTATGTCACCAACGCCAAGGCAACGGTGGCGATTGACGTCGGCACCGGCAGGCAGATCTGGAAAACGCCGGTCGACTGGGTGCCGGAGACGCCGCGCGTCGTGTGCTGCGGGGTCTCCAACAAGGGCGCCGCGCTGCTCAACGGCAAGCTCTACCGCACCACGCTCGACGCGCATGTCGTCGCGCTCGATATGAAGACCGGCAAGGAGATCTGGAACCAGAAGGCGGCCGAGTGGAAGGAGGGTTATTCCATGACGGTCGCGCCGCTGATCGCCGACAACGTACTGATCACCGGCATTTCCGGCGCCGAGTTCGGCATTCGCGGCTTCATCGACGGCTGGGACCCGGAAACCGGCAACCATCTGTGGCGCCGCTACACCATTCCGGCGCGTGGCGAACCCGGTAACGAGACCTGGCCGCAGGACACCGATGCCTGGAAGACCGGCGGCGGCTCGAGCTGGATCACCGGCTCCTACGATCCCGACCTTGACCTGACCTATTGGGGCACCGGCAATCCGGCACCATGGGCGTCGCAATCGCGCCCCGGCGACAACCTTTACACCGCCTCGGTGCTGGCGATGCGGCCAAAGACCGGCGAGGTCGTCTGGCACTACCAGTTCACGCCCAACGACCAATACGATTACGACGGCAACTGGGAAATGATTTTGGGCGAGGTCAACGTCGACGGCTCCAAGCGCAAGGTGCTGATGCAGCTCAACCGCAACGGCTTCCTGTATGTGATCGACCGCGCCAGCGGCAAATTGATCTCCGCCAAGCCGTTCGAACGGGTGAATTGGGCGAGTGGTGTCGATCCGGAAACCGGACGCCCGATCGAAACCGACATCGCCAAAAAACTACGCGCCGGCGAACAGGTCGAGATCTGGCCGACGCAGCGCGGCGCCAAGAACTGGCCGCATGCCGCGTTCAATCCCGAGACCGGCCTGCTCTATGCCAACACCATGCATTCGGCTCGTCTGTTCAAAGCATTGCCGACCGGACCTTACGTGCCGGGACAGCGCTACCAGTTCATCGAAAATCTCCCGGCCAAGCAGCCCGAGGGCGAGCCGATAGCCCATGTCGACGCCATCGATCCGCTGACCGCCAAGCAAGTATGGCGCGCGCCGATCTGGGACCATCCGCAATGGGCAGCGATCGTGGCGACCGGCGGCGGATTGCTGTTCACCGGCAAGGAAACCGGCGAATTCGTCGCCATCGACGCGGCGGACGGCAAGACGCTCTGGAAATTCCAGACCGGCTCCGGGATCAACGCGCAACCGATCACGTACACCTATAAGGGCCGGCAATTTGTAACCGTCCTTTCG
>Ga0210383_10000219_pt1 | contig 55980 bp, 33 predicted proteins | sample IncBWC14OmetaG_FD_160072 | JGI IMG/M metagenome (GOLD analysis project Ga0210383, IMG submission 160072) | Forest soil microbial communities from Barre Woods Harvard Forest LTER site, Petersham, Massachusetts, United States - Inc-BW-C-14-O ...
AATAATGTAATCGGCGATGGCGCCGCCGTGATTGTAACGCTCGTCGATGACTGCGCCCTGTTTGTCGCCCTGGGCAAAGTAGAAGCGGTTGAAATTGACAAAGCCGCCGACGGCGGTGTCTGGAACGTGGACGTAGGCAAGCTTGCCGCCGCTAAGCTGATCGACTTTGCGGCGATTGTCTTCTTCCCAAGCGCGGTTGCGAAGGTCGAACTCGTTGTCGAGAGGAACAACGGTGACGTCGCGCGCGTCTTTACCGTCGGCATTCGCGCTGACTTTAATTCGGATTTGCTTGCCGGCGGTGTTTTCGAAGAAAGAGTAGATATCCTCGGGAGGCCGCACCTCCCTGCCATTGACCTCGACGAGGTAATCGCCCACGCGAACGTCCACACCGGGCTGGGTCAAAGGCGCGCGAAGTTGGGGGTTCCAATTTTCGCCGTTGAAAATACGCGCGAAGCGGTAACGCCCATTTTCAATTTTGTAGTCGGCTCCGAGCAAGCCGCCGCGTACGGATGGGGCTTTGGGAATATCGCCGCCGAAGACAAACATGTGGCCAACCGTGAGTTCGCCGAGCATTTCGGTGAAGAGATGGTTGATATCGCCGCGGCCGCCGGCGGCCTTCAGGTAAGGCGCGTATTTCTTTTCTGCTTCGACGAGATTGAGACCGTGGAAGTTGGGGGTATAAAAGAAGTCGCGTTCGATGCGCCAGACTTCGTGATACATCTGGTTCCATTCGACGCGAGGATCGACGTAGACCTCCATGGTGTCCAATTTCAGCTGGCCTTCACCTGGTTTGGGTGCGGCGGCGGTGGGATTGATGAACCAGGGAGCGGCGGGAGGTGGACCCATGCGATAGAGGGCTTTTTCGCCGTTGGCGGAAAGGGTGAAAGCGGAAACGCCCGCGAGGTAGGGTTCCGTTTTACGCGTGCTCAGATCGAATTTAGAGACGGTACCAAAGGTTGGACCGTCGAGGGAAGGAACGGAAGGAATTTCGGTAAGGAAGAGAATTCCGGCCTTGCCTGCGTCTAGTTGGACGTAGTTCGCAGCTTTGATGGGCAGAGAGACGATGCGCTGGCCGATGCCCTCGAGGTCGATGGTGACGGCGGGTGGTTCGTCCTTCTTGTCGGCATCCTTTTTTTCAGCGTCCTTCTTGTCAGCATCTTTTGTTTTATCGGCGTCTTTCGCTTTGTCCTTATCTTTGTCCTTGTCTTTGTCAGCGTCCTTACCCTTTTCGTCGGTTTTCTTGTCCTTGTCGGCGATTTTTTCATCGTCGCTTTGCGGTTCAACAGGATTGGGATCGGTTTTTTTCAGGACAACAGCGTAAACACTGCGTGAAACGGGCCGCTGGAAGCCGGAGAGATCGAGCCAGGTGAGACTGAGGCCCAGATCCGTGCTGGCCGTGAAGAACAGATATTTGCCGCTCTTGTCGAAAACGGAGAAGCGGGCGTCACTCAGGCCGTCGGTGAGCTGGATGGACTTGGAAGACTCCAGCGAATAGACGTAAATGGCGTGCATGTGGTTCGGAAGATATTTGGAATAGGTAAGCCATTTGCTGTCGGGAGACCATTGCGGACTGATTTGTATGACCCACGCATCATACAGATCGGTGGTGACTTTTATGGGAACGCCTTTTTCGATGTCGACATACCAGAGATTCAGACGCTTGTCCGTGAAGGTGATTTTCTTGCTGTCCGGCGACCACGTGGGACCGTAGAAAAAAGAAGGACGATTGCCCAGATTGATTTTTTTCACTTCGCCAAGGCCACTTTGATCGACGAGATGAAGCGCGTACTCGCCAGATTCGTCGGAGAAGAACGCAATCCACTTACCATCCGGCGACCAGGAAGGATCGCGTTCGGCGATGCCGGTGGTGCGAGTGAGATTGCGGATGTCTCCTTTTTCGGCTGGGACGCTGAGAATTTCGCCGCGAGCTTGAAATACGGCGCGCGCACCGGTGGGAGAAATTGCGGCGCCCTGAATTTTATCGGCTACCTTTTCCCAATGCGCGCGAGTGGCCGGCAAATCCCCGGCGATACGGATATTCACCAGGCCAGGCTTGCCGGACTTCAGATCGTAGATGTAGATACCGCCGAATTTTTCGTAGACGATGGCATCCGGGCCGGCGGCGATGGACTTGACGTCGAGTCCTTTGTTCTCGATAAGCTGCTTGACCGTTTTTGATTTGGTGTCGTAGGAAAAAATGGTGTTCGGACCGTTACGATCGGAGATGAAATAAACAGCGTCACCGATCCAGATGGGATTGAAATCATTGGAATTGTCGCGCGGAATTTTTTCAAACTGCAGATCCTTGATATTGATGACGTAGATCGGAGTGGTCTGTCCGCCGCGATAGCGCTTCCAGGCATCCTGCCATTTTAGATTGGGAACGTAAGCAAAGTGGGAAGCGTCGGGGGAGTACGCGCCGGAATCGGCGCGCCACATGGGAAGAACCTCAGGAACGCCGCCTTCTCTGGAGAGGGAATAGATCCGATCGAAATCGGCATAGGCGTCACGAGGGGAACGGAAGAGAATTTTCTTGCTGTCGGGAGTCCAGCCGACGACGACATCGGCGGCGGGATGCCAAGTGAGGCGCTTGGGTTCGCCGCCATCGGCGGGCATCACGAACACGTCTGCGTTGCCGTCGTATTGGCCAGTGAACGCAATCCATTTGCCATCGGGGGAGAAAACCGGATTGGTTTCATGGCCCTCGGTGGTGAGCTGACGAGCTTCGCCGCCTTCGCGAGGAACGCTCCAGAGGTAGCCGCCATAAACGAAAACAATGTGAGTCTGGCTCATGCTGGGCCAAGTGGCGAGGAGCGGCGATTCCTCCGCGGCAATCGAAAGGCCCGCGAACAACATAAGAATCGGGACAAACGTCCAGCAAAGACGTACGCGCATATTCAGTTTCATCCTCTCCTACTGCATTTTAGAAACGGCACGCGGAAGCCGTGTTCCGATCGAACAAATTTCGGAACGAAGCTATTTGGCTCCCGGCCAGAAGCCTGGCGCGGTAACTTCTCGGGAGTCCTGCTGGTCGGCGAATTTCTTGATTTCGGTAGCAATGTCCGAACGTTTGCCAATCAGCACAAACACGAGATTGTCCGAAGGAAAGTGTTTGGCGATAACCTGTTTGGCAATTTCCGGTGTGACGGCATCGACACGCGCGTCGAGCTGATTCACTTCATCATCGTTCAAGCCATAAAACTCGTGAGTGGCGATTAAATTGGCCAATTGCGCGGAGGTTTCCACGCTGGGAGGGAACTGGCCCTTGATATAGTTTTTTGCAGAGGCGAGTTGCTCGGCGGTCAGGCCATCGGTGTGAAGTTTTTTGAGTATTTCAAGCGCGAGATCCAACGCTTTTTCGGTAGTTTCATTACGAGTGAAACTGTAAATCGCGAATGGGCCAGGAACTTTACCAGGGCGAAAGAAAGAGAAAGCGCCGTAGGTGAGGCCGGATTCTACGCGCAGGGCTTCATTGAGCATGGAAGTAAAGCGCGAGCCAAAAACGGTGTTGACGACGCGTATAGCGACACGATCAGGATCCGTGACGGTAGTTTCCATGTTGCCGAAGACAAAAAACGTTTGCGTGGTGTCGGATTTATTGACGAGCAGGAGTCGCTTACCCTTGGCTGGGCCGACAGCATCCCATTTCACTGGTGGAGAAGGCTTGGCAGCCCATGCGCCGAACGTGTCTTCGATTCTCTTTTTTACTTCCGCAGCATTGAAGTCGCCGGCAACTGCTAAAATGGTGTTCCCGGGCGTATAGTACGTTTCGTAGAAGTTCAGAATGGAATCGCGTTTGATTCTTTTGAGCGAAACTTCATCGCCGCCGGTAGGCCTGCCGTAGCCCTTTCCCTCATACAGATAGGCTTGGTAGTAGTCGAAAATGACCGCGCTGGCGCTGTCCTTGGAGGCTTTGACACCGTCAATCGATTGGGCAAGCAGTTTATCTACCTCATCCTGCGGGAAAGTGGGATGGAGAAGAGCGTCAGAGAGCAGGTCGAAGCCTTTGGCAATGTCTTTGGTGAGAAATTCGGCGCTGGCCGTGGAATAGTCCGAAGCGGCGTCGGCATCGAAGGAGCCGCCGATGAAATCGATGTCCGCGGCAAACTGCTGTGCAGTGCGTGATTTAGTACCCTTGCGCAGTAAACCTGCGGTGATCGATGCCAGACCTTCCTGGCCGGCGGGGTCGACGACGGCACCCGCCTTGACGAGGACGGACACATCCACGATGGGAACGCCGCGCTTTTCCAGAAGCAGGACGGTAAGGCCATTCTTGAGAACGACTTTTTCGTGGGGAGGAATTTGAAGCTTTTGCGCGGAAGCAGTGGCGGCGAATGGGAGTAACAGAAGGAAAGCCGCGAGAAACTTAAGCGTCTTCATGGCTTGGCCTGCTCCTGGCTTTTGGGTTCCTGCGCGGTTGGGGTTTCGGGATTTTCCGGTACCAGAGTAGCGACCGTGCGATTGTTGGGACCGAAATATTTCCTGGCAACGCGCTGGAGATCTTCTTTGGTCACAGCATTGTAATTTTTAACGGCATCGAAAAGTTTGCGGTAATCGCCGTGGAAGACATCGTAGGTACCGATGGTGTTGGCGCGGCCGCTGATGGTGCGCATCTGGCGGTAGAACTCAGCAAGGCGAATGTTGCGTGCTTTCTCGAATTCCTGATCGCTGACGAGATCTTTCTTGACCAAATCGAGTTCCTCGTAAATCGCGGCTTCGCATTTCTCGGGTGCGACGCCTTCTTTGGGCTGCGCAGTAATCACGACGATGGTGGGATCGAAGCCGGGATCGAGAGAGGGACTGACGTCCAGCGCGATCTGATCCTTGTCCACGAGCCGCCGATACATGCGGGAACTTTCGCCGTGGTAAAGGATGGTTTGCAACAGATTCAGAGCGTAGAAATCGGGATCGTTGGTCTGTTGCACGTGATAGCCAATCATCACTAAGGGGAGTTCCGCGGGCTTGCGAACCACCAGGCGGCGCTCTCCGATTTGTTCCGGCTCGACGGTGGCGACGGGTGGCGGGGGATCGTGCGAAGGAATGGGCTCGAGATATTTTTCACAGAGAGCAAAGACTTCCTCGGAAGTAACGTCGCCAACGACGACCATCGTTGCGTTGCTGGGAGAATATCCCATAGCGAAATGGCGCTTGAGGTCGTCAATGGTCCAGTGCTCGATGTCGCTCATCCAGCCGATCACCGGCCATTGATAGGTGTGGGCGATAAAAGCCGTGGCCCAAAGCTGCTCATCGAGGACGCCTTCATTCTGGCCATCCACGCTGGTGCGACGCTCGCTGGCGACTACGCCGCGCTCGCTTTCAATTTTCTTGCGATCGAAGCTGAGATCGCGGATGCGGTCGGACTCGATGTCGAAGATGAGCTCGGTGGCGGAATGGGGAAACCAGTCCTGATAGACGGTAACGTCGCGAGTGGTATACGCGTTGTTGGAGCCGCCGTTCGCTTCCATGACCTTATCTAGCTCGCCAGGCCCATATTTCTTGGCACCGTTGAACATCATGTGCTCGAAGAAATGAGAGATTCCTGTGGTGCCAGGGCGTTCATTGCGGGAACCGATCTTGTAAAAGGTGTACATCGCGACGTTGGGGATACTGTGGTCGGGCTGCACCAGGATGCGCATGCCGTTTTTGAGCGTCCTGGTGGTGACGGGGAAGTTCTGAGCGTTGTCTTGAGCCCTGGCCGAGCCCGCGCTCAACAAGAGTGCGCACACAGCTATCGGCGCTATCCCACTACTCCAGATTGCTTTCATTGGAAACCTCGCACACCCACCTTAGTTTGACGTAGGACTAGTGAAAAATGTTCTATGCATCTGCGCATAGAGGGTCCTCAGGGCTAAAGCCGCGGAGCAGATGTAACGCTGATGTCGGAGCTAAAGCTCCGAACCCGAGTGCATGCACAAAAACTTCTAGGGCTACGGCCTCGTAAAGACGGCAAAAACGCCCGCCTCAGAAGGCCGCCGAAACAAAGGCAGCTACGGCAGGGGAACGCCTGGTGTGGCAACGATGCCTGCCATGCGGAGAAGCTCTGGATATTCGGAGTCCGAAACCGGAGTGATGATCATGCGCACGTTTTTCAGGAGTTTCATTTTGCGAAGCGCCGAATTGGAACGCATGTCGGCCAGAGTCACAGGCTTGGGGAGCTTTTCGAAGGCGCGCAGGTCCGCGACCAGATTCTTTTCCTTGCGATCGTGGGGGTCGGGATAAGGGTCGCGCGTTACCTCCGCAATGGAATAAAGAGAGCGCTCAGGCGCAGAGTGGTAACAAAGAACGCGGTCACCCTTTTTGACTTGTTTTAACGCGCGAATGGCATCGGGTTTACCATTGGCACCGTGCCACATCTCTTTCCCTTTAACGAACAGGGTGTCCCAGTGATAGTGGTGAGGGTCCGCGCTGAAAATCCAATAATGACGTGTTGGAGGTGTCGGGGTCGCCATCGGCAACAGATTCGCGTGCAATATACACGGAGGCGGGAGGAAAACCAAACAAAATATGAGGGATAGGGCGAAATACGGAGCGGATGTCGGAAGCAACGGTTAGTAGGCGCTTAAGACTTTATGAATCTTAGCTTTAGATGGCGATTTTGCTCTTTTAAGGCCTAGGGGCGATATCCACAAAGATCTCATCGCCACGCAGTTCGGTTGGATAACACGCGACTCCGACGGAGGGGTCCTGAAGGTCTTTTCCGCTCGTAACGTCAAATTGCCAGCCGTGCCAAGGACAGGTCACGACGGCACCTTCCAGGTAGCCTTCTCCGAGAGGGCCGCCCTCATGCAAGCAAGTGTTATTGATGGCGTAAATCTTACCGGCAACATTGGCGAGAGCTATAGTCGTGCCTTCGACTTGGAACTCCTGGATGGAGCCAGGACGCAAATCACCTACTCTTGCGGCGCGTACGAATGCCATTTCTCGGCCTCCCTGTCGATCACCGTAAGTCCCGATGCGCACGGTTGTAGGTTTTCCCACGAAAGGGCCTGCCAAATCAAGTCGGCAACGCGGGCGTTTGTGCGCTTGGAGAAAAAAGTTCCCGGCTATCTAGGTCAAAATAGCTATTTGGTCGCGTTCGGATCCTGGATGCGCTTGGCGAGTCGCTTCCAATAGCCGGCGGGCGTGAGGCGCTGGAGGATGTCCACCGATTTGCAGTCGGAACCTATGAGGATGCGCGGTTCGCGTTTCTCGACTCCGCGGAGGATACGGGCGGCGGCATCTTCAGCGGAGGTGATTGCTACACGGTCGAAGCGCGCGACGCTGTCTTTGTGGAGGTTGGCGTCCGCGCGGGCGCCGGGACGGGCGTGTTTGGCAATGGGCGTTTTGATTCCACCCGGGTGAACGCTGGTGACGAAGACATTCGTACCCTCTAGTTCGTGGCGGAGAGATTCGGTGAAGCCGCGAACGGCAAATTTGCTGGCGCAATACGCGCTTTGCCCGACTGCGCCGACAAGCCCAAAAATGCTGGAGGTGTTTACGATGTGGGCGCGTTTTTCTTTTTTGAGCAAGGGAAGGAAATAGGTGACGCCGTAGATAACGCCCCAAAAGTTGATGTCCATCAGCCAGCGAATGTCCTCGACGGAGAGTTCCTCGAAGTTGCCAAGCAACGCAACGCCAGCGTTGTTGAACAGCATGGTGCAGCGGCCGTGTTGCGCTTCGACTTCAGCAGCAAAGGACTTCACGCGCGATTCACTGGCGACATCGACGACGTGGCGAGTGACCTTCCCTTTGGTGGCGCCGAGCTGCGCGACGGTTTCCGATAGGCCGGATTCGCTTACGTCCGCGAGTGCCAAGGAAGAACCCGCGGCTGCAAGTTGTTGGGCAAGGCAACGGCCCATGCCCGAACCTGCACCCGTGACAACGGCCACACCTTCGCCAAGAAAGGACATCAGTACACCTGCAAGTTGGGATTTATAGTTTGCGGAGTGAACGAAACTGGCGCCGGAGGGGCCGGGCGAAATTTCTTGCGGAGTGCTTTCTCTCGGCGAATGAGCAGTGGAAGAAAACGGATTCCGCGGCGCATTTTGCGGATGGCCGCGTGAGGATCGACGAGATGAGTTCGCGCGATCCGAACGCCGCTTTCCTTGAGGACCAGGCCGATGGGGAGTTCCATTTGATCTTGCGCTTCGATCATGCGGGTCATGAGTTCCACACCCGGCGTGACGAGGGGACCAAAACCGTAGCGCACCTGAGAGGTGCCGATGACATAGAGATTTTTGTACTCGGCGAGAACGCAGCCTGCATATAGCTGGGCGATGCTTCCTTTCACTGGCACCAAGCCGGGAGGAAGGAACGGAAAACTGACGTGGTAGCCCGTGGCGCAGACGACGACGTCAAAGTCTTCCGAGGTGCCGTCCATAAAATGAACTGTTTTGCCGTCAAAGCGGGCGACATCGGGGCGAGGACGAATACGGCCTTGTTTCACGTAGTAGAGAAGTTCGCTATTGATGGTGGGATGCGCCTCGAAGATGCGGTGATCGGGCTTGGGGAGTCCGTATTGGGTGTATTTGCCAACGGCGACGCGGAGTACGAGCTTCAAAAAGAGGCGTTGCGCCCAAACGGGATGCCCGGGTTGGATCATGTCTACCAGGGGAACACCGAAAAGGGTCTTTGGAAGAAACCAATAACCACGGCGAAGGCTGATAGAGGAGCTTTGGCCGACACGCGCAGCTTCCGCGGCGATATCGCAGGCCGAATTTCCGCCACCGACGACGAGGACACGCTGGCCGGAGAGTTGTGAGGGGTTGTGATAATCCTTCGAGTGGAGAAAGGCGCCGGTGAATTTTCCGGGATAGCTGGGAAAGCGCTTGTCCCAATGATGGCCGTTGCAGACGACCAGACCCTTGTAGAGGCGTTTTTCGCCGCCGGCCAATTCGACTTCCCAAGAGGAGTCCGCTTGCGGAAGAGCCATGACGACTTTTGTTTTGAATTCGATGCCTGGCCGAAGGCTGAATTTGTCGGCGAAATCCTGCAGATACGCGAGCATCTGGGCTCGGCTGGGGAAATCGGGATAATCGGCCGGCATGGGATAGTCCGTGTACTCTGTGGTCTTGCGGGAAGAGATGATGTGCACGGTCTGATAAACGCCGTGGTACCAGTTGCCGCCGATATCGTCATCGGCTTCGATGTGATCGTAGGGGATCTTGTGTTCACGGAGCGATTTGGCCATAGCAAGACCAACGGGCCCCGCGCCGATAAGGCAAAGTTTTGAACGGCGATCTTTCACCAAAGGAAAAGCCTCTTTTAGGACTCTTACCATAACCCGAGGCAGAGAGGCCAGCAGGGGCTAGAAAAATAGGGGTCAGGGAAAGGCGACGCGGACGAGATTGCGACCGTAGCGCTTGGCTTCGTAGAGCAATTGGTCGGCTTTGCGGATGATGGTGGCGAATTCCTGGTAGTCCTTGCCGTGAGTGCCGAAGACACCGAAGCTGGCGGTGACGCTGACACTTTTTCCTTTGAACGGGAAGGAGAGAACTGCGAATTGTTCACGAAAGCGATTTACGGTTGCTTCGATATTTTCTCCCGCGACATGGGTGAGGACCATGAGGAATTCGTCGCCACCGAGGCGCGCGCACATGTCCGAAGCGCGAGTATTTTTCTTTAGCAGGTCGGCAAAAGTTTTGAGCACGATATCACCGGCGTCGTGGCCAAAGGTATCGTTTACGGATTTGAAGCAGTCGATGTCCCCAAGAACGACCCAAAACGGGAAACCGTGCCGGGCTGAGCCGCGGAGTTGCCGGGAAGCCCAATCCTCGATGGCACGCCGGTTGGGGAGTCCGGTCAGCGGATCCGTACGAGCAGCTTCTTCGAGCTCGAGGCGCTGGATGGCGAGTTCCCGATTGAGATCAACGATGCGCCGGCCAACTCCGATGCGGGCCAACATTTCGCCCGGATCGAACGGCTTGGTGAGGTAATCGTCGGCGCCTGCTTCTAACGCTTTAACTACGTTTCCCTTCTCCGTATTGCTGGTCATGACGATGAGGTAGGTGTAGGCCTCGCTACGGTCAGCGCGAATCTGTTGGCAGAGTTCGGGGCCGGACAAGTCTGGCATCATCCAGTCGGTGATGACCATGCACGGAGAGTGTTTGCGATAGAGTTCAAGCGCTTCCTGGCCATTGCGAGCGAACAGCAAGGTAAAGGGCTGAGCAGTAAGGATCTGTTCAACGAGTTTGCGGTAGACGGGGGAGTCGTCCACGACGAGGATTTCGTATTTCGAGCCGAGCTGACTCATGAAGATGCCCTATAAACTTTTGAGAACGGAGGGGCCTGTTTTCCCGGGAAATGGAGTGCTTAGGGGAAATGTAACAGAGGTGCGGAGGGGAACTTGCAGAGCTTCCTGGAGATGAACCTAAAGGTTAATCGTTGGCGAATTTGTAAATATCGAAGGATGAGGACGTGAAGGGAGGTCGGAGCGAGATGTGACTGTGCCTGATTGGGAGACTTTTCCCGGGATCGGCATTTACACAGCTTTTCCTTCGCTGTGGATAACTCAAGAGTAATTAATCGAAAATTTAACTTGACTAAAGGCGAAGAGAAAGCGAATCTTATTGCGATTGCGGGCAAGCCACCACTGGGGAGAGTCATGGCGTTCAGCGGAGCGACCGAAGCGAGGTCTGAGGCGGGTAATCGCTTCCATGATGCCTTGAAACGGTATTGGGGATATGACGCCTTTCGTCCGAAACAGGAAGAAATCGTCCGGGCGCTGATGCGCGGACGCGATGCGTGCGTTGTGATGCCCACCGGCGGCGGCAAATCGCTGTGCTACCAACTGCCCGCCGTGCTAGACGAGAAGAGGACGGCAGTGGTGATTTCACCGCTGATTGCGTTGATGCAGGATCAAGTGGCGCAACTGCGGGAGATGGGCATACCCTCGGCGTTTCTGAACAGCTCCATCGCAACGAGTGAACGCGACGTGATCCGCAAACAGGCGATCGATGGCGGATACCGGCTGTTGTACGTGTCTCCCGAGCGGATCGTGATGGATGGAACGTCGAACTGGCTTAAGAAAGTGCCAGTCTCCTTTTTTGCAATCGACGAAGCGCATTGCATATCCGAGTGGGGGCATGATTTTCGCCCGGAATACAGGCAGTTGAAGAAGTTGCGCGAACTGTTCCCCGATGTGGCGATTGCCGCGTTTACCGCGAGCGCGACGCAACGGGTACGCCACGACATCGTGGAACAACTGCAATTGCGTGAACCGGTTCGAGCAGTGTTGAGTTTCCGGCGCGAGAACCTGCGCTACATGATTCGGGAATGCAAGGGCGGAATGCAGGACGAACTTCTGTTGCAAGCGGTGAAACGAGCATGCGATGGCAATGTCATCGTTTACGCACCCACGATCGCACGCGTGGGAGCGGTCGTGGATCTACTGAGTGAGCAAGGAATCGCGGCTGTTGACTATCACGGACAGATGAGCGGCGAAGCGCGACGAGCAAATCAAGAGAAATGGATGAGCGAAGAAGTACGGGTGCTGGTAGGGACAATCGCCTTTGGACTGGGAATCAACAAGGCAAACGTCCGGGCGGTGGTACGGCTGGGGCTCCCGGATAGCATCGAGCAGTTCTACCAAGAAACGGGACGCGCGGGCCGCGATGGAATGCCCGCGGATTGTTATTTGTTCTGGGAGTGGAAAGACAAGCGGCTGCGTGAATATTTTATGAGCAAAATCGGCAGCGCACAGGAGTACGAGGCGGCCCAACGGCGGTTTGCGCAGATCGAAGGATTTACAAAAAGCCTGGATTGCCGACAAAAACACATTTGTTCTTACTTTGGAGAGGCGGGCAAATGGCAGCGTTGCGAGGTTTGCGATTCCTGTGCGGGCGCGCCGGAGTGGCTGACGGCTGTTAGCCAGACGGATGCACCCACGAAGAAGGGCCGGCGCGAACGGAGCGGCTGGTTGGTCGAGTCAAGTACCTACGAGTTGAACGCGAGTGTATCCGGCAATGATGAACTGCGCGACATGCTGAAGGAGTGGAGAAAGAATGTTGCGAAGGAAAGAAAACGAGCTGCGTTTATCGTGATGCACGATACAACGCTCGAACAGATCTGTGCGGTTCAGCCGAAGACTCAGGTTGAGTTGCGCAGGATTTCAGGGATGGGCGAGGCAAAGTGCGATGAGTATGGAGGTGAAATACTCGAGGTGCTACGGCGTTTTCAGGCGGGTGAGCGAGCCAGCAAGGAGTGGCATGCGCGTGCAAATGACGCGTCGCAAGAAACACTGGAACTCCTGAAACAGGGCAACAGCTTTGCCGAGATTGCGCAGATTCGAGGAAGAAAGATTTCGACAGTTGTGGCGCTGATCGCGAATCTTGTTGAGAGTGGCGAAGTAGCGTTCGAGGCGTCGTGGGTCGGTGCCGAGCGTTATAGGAAGATTCGAGAGTTGGCGGAACTGCGCGGCGTGGACCTGCTGCGGCCATTGAAGGACAATTTGCCCGAGGAAATAAGTTATGAGGAGATTCGATTGGTGGTCGCTGACTTGAAGCGGAAAGCCAAGGAGAAGGCGGCATAGAATATCTGAAAATGGCAAAATCAATTTGGTCGGGGCTAAAGCCGATTAATGCCACGCACTGATGTCGGAGCTAAAGCTCCGCCCCCCGGTGCCAGAGCCAACCCCAAAAAGGCGTGAGTTATTGGAGTGGCGCTTTGGCGTTGAAGCGGGCGGCGGAGCCTAGTTCTTCTTCGATGCGCAGAAGTTGATTGTATTTGGCGATGCGGTCGGAGCGCGAGGCGGAGCCAGTTTTGATTTGTCCGGCGGCGGTGCCAACGGCGAGGTCGGCGATGAAGGTGTCTTCGGTTTCGCCGGAGCGATGCGAAATGATGGAGTTGTAGCCGGCCTTGCGGGCGAGCTCGATGGCATCGATGGTTTCGGTAACGCTGCCGATTTGATTCAGCTTGATGAGAATGGCGTTGGCGATACCTTCGTTGATCCCGCGGGAAAGGCGCTCGGTGTTAGTAACGAACAGATCGTCGCCAACAAGCTGAATGGAGCGCGAAGCGCTGCCGGACTTCTTGCGACCGACGCTGTCGGTAAGGGCTTTCCAGCCAGCCCAATCGTCTTCGGCCATGCCGTCTTCAATGGACACGATTGGGTATTTTTGGACCCAGGAGGTCCAATAGGCAGCCATTTCGGCGGAGGAGTGCTGCGATTTGTCCGACTTCTTGAAGATGTACTTGCCGCTGGCCTTATCGAAAAATTCGCTGGAGGCAGGATCGAGAGCGATGGAGACTTGCTCGCCGGGTTTATACCCTGCAGCAGAAATAGCTTCGAGAACGATTTGGATAGCTTCTTCGTTGGATTTGCAACTGGGCGCAAAGCCGCCCTCATCGCCGACGGCCGTTGAATAGCCGTGTTTCTTTAGCGCCGTCTTCAGCGCGTGGAAGATCTCTACGCCCCAACGCAGCGCTTCCGAATAAGTCGGCGCGCCGATGGGCATGACCATAAATTCCTGGAAATCCACGGAACTGTCTGCGTGTGCGCCACCGTTGAGGATGTTCATCATGGGAACGGGAAGCAGGTTCGCGGATTTGTCGGTGGAGTAGCGCGAAAGATATTGGTAAAGCGGCTGCTTGAGCGCGACAGCGGCGGCCCGGGCCGCCGCCATGGAAACGGCGAGAATTGCGTTAGCACCGAGGCGGGACTTTGTTGGTGTGCCGTCGAGGGTGATCATTTTGTGGTCGAGGGCGCGCTGGTCGGCGGCATCGGTGCCGACGATGGACTTGGCGATTTCGGCGTTGGCGTTGGCGACAGCTTTCAGGACACCTTTGCCGAGATATTTGGATTTATCAGCGTCGCGCAGCTCGAGAGCTTCGTGTTCGCCGGTGGAGGCGCCGGAGGGAACGGCGGCACGGCCCATGGCGCCGGATTCGAGGGTGACATCAGCTTCAACGGTGGGATTCCCGCGAGAATCGATGACCTGGCGAGCATGGATGCGGGCTATTTTGTTGGACATGCGTGTTGAGTCTCCTGAGTGATGTTGAATTAGAGATTGTAGCAGAGGCGTGGACGAGGGCGAGCGAGACCGCATCCGCCAAGTTTGATTTTGTCGTGAGAGCAAGCCGCGATCCCTCCGCTGCGTGCCGCGAACGACGCGGCACTTCGGTCGCGATGGCAGAATCGGAGGTCTGCGCGGTTATTCGATTTCGGGTTCTTCGATTAGGGATTCCTGGCGGACGACGACCACTATGCCGGAGGGAGTGACGTGAAAGCGTTTGCGGTCGGCTTCGAGGTCGTAGCCGATCTCGGTGTGTTCGGGCAGGCTGACATGACGGTCGATGATGGCGCGACAGATGCGGGAGTGGCGACCAATGTTGACGTGGTTGTAGATGATGGAAGCGGTGACTTCACAATAGCTGTTGACGCGGACGTCGTAGCCGACGACACAGTTCTGAACGCGGCCACCGGACAGAATGGAGCCACCACCGACGATGGAATCGAGCGCAATGCCCATGCGGCCACTGTCGGCGAAGACGAATTTCGCAGGGGGATATTGCTGCTGCCAAGTGCGCAATGGCCAGGCTTTGTCATACAAGTTGAAGACTGGGGACACGCTGTTCATGTCCATGTTGGCTTCGTAGTAGGCATCAATGGTGCCGACATCGCGCCAGTAGAGGGACTCCTTGCTGTTTTCGTCCACGAAATTGTAGGCAAAGACGCGGTGAGTATTGATGATGCGTGGAAGAATATCCTTCCCGAAATCGTGAGAGGACTTGGCATCTTCGGAATCCGCCATTAAGGCAGGAATCAGGAGTTGCGTGTTGAAGATGTAGATGCCCATGGAAGCATTGCAGTGGGTAGGTTTGTGGGGCGAGGGCTTCGGGTGTGCAGGCTTTTCCTCAAAACCGTTGATGCGCCAATCTTTATCGGTTTCGATCACGCCGAATTGTTTGGCAGCCTCTGCGATCGGAATTTCAAGTGTGGCTACAGTGGCATCCGCGCCGGAATCGACATGCTGCTGAAGCATTTTGGCGTAGTTCATCTTGTAGATGTGGTCGCCGGAGAGGATGAAAACGTATTTGGAACGCTCGCTGCCGATGGAATAAATGTTCTGGTACACGGCGTCCGCAGTGCCCTGATACCACTGCTGGGAAACGCGCATCTGCGGTGGAAGAACTTCGATGAATTCGCCCAAGCCCATGAGTGGAGACCAGCCCGCGCGAACATGCCGGCTGAGGCTGAGGGCTTTGTATTGGGTGAGGACAAAAACACGGCGCAGGCTGGAGTTCACGCAGTTTGAGAGGGTGATGTCAATGATGCGGTAGAGACCACCGAAAGGAACGGCGGGTTTGGCTCGATCGCGAGTGAGGGGCCAGAGACGTTCGCCTTGACCACCCGCGAGAAGAACTCCGATGACATCGCGCATATCGGGCATGTGGTTCGGCTCCCGAATCAGTCTCTGAAAGCAAGCCAGTGTAACAGCATAGGCAAGCGTAGTGCATCGGGTAGCCGCCTCAGCGACCAACGAAGTAAAGTGTATTTATTTATTGTTAATAGTGCATATATATAATGAGTGCAAGAGCCACAAAGCGGGCAGCCGAAAGAATGCTTGACTTGTTAAGGGGTAATTGACTACAAGAAGCCAGCAACCTCATGCGATAATGAACCAGGAGCAGTGCTCACAGCTTTACAACGTGCATTGCAAGTAGCCAATCCGAACCGGAATTGGGGTGAAATACCAGTGGCCGAAGTAGTCATTCAAGAGAGTGAGTCTCTTGAGAATGCACTCAGGCGCTTTAAGCGCAAAGTGCAACAGGAAGACATCATCAAGGAAATAAAGAAGCACAGCTTCTACATGAAACCCGGCGAGAAGCGCCGGGCGAAAGAAGCGCTTTCGCGGAAGCGACTGCGTAAGAAGCAGCGTCGCGAACAGGACTAAAAAACCTGAACGAGACGCGGCTCGGCGCTGCACTTCCGGGATCAGGCCCCAGTCAGGCAGAGACGTTTGGGAAAGCATGACCGTTCTGCGCGTGCAGGCCCCAGGGATCCGTGCCCGGCATTCCCGAGCTACAGGTCTAAGGACACATCAAGGCCCGCGGTGCAGAATGAGCCCGCCCTCCCTGCTCGAATGGGGTTCAGGGGGAGCGGCTCATGGAATTCCACGATCGGGTCTTGAAGTGTTCGGAGTGTAGCGCCGAGTTTGTATTTACTGCCGGCGAGCAGATGTTTTTCGCCGACAAAGGCTTTAAGAACGAACCGAAACGTTGCAAAGCCTGCAAGGCAAAGCGAGCGGAAGGCGGCGGTGCCGGAGCAAGCGCCGGAAGTACGCCGATGCGAGCAGAAACGAAGACCACTTGCTCGCAGTGCGGAAAGGATACGACAGTTCCCTTCCGGCCAACCCAGGGGCGCCCGGTGTTCTGCCGGGAATGCTTTCAAGCACGGAGGTCAATGGGAGCTGCGTGAGGGACGAGTCATAAGTCTTTAGAGAGAATTTAGAACGCCATTAAGGGCACCTACGGGTTACGCAGGTGCCCTTTTCGCTTTGCTGGGCGAGTGCTCTGCCCGGATTCCTCAGAATCGAAAAACGCCGCCTCAGGAGGCGGCCGCTACACGGCTTGCGAGGGCGGTTTCGAGTTGAGCCAAGGATTCGGGCATGTTGCGGCGGCCGTAGCCGAAGCGGATGTGGCGTGGTTCGTCGTACACATCTCCCGGCAGCAAAAGGACACCGAAGTTTTCGACGAGAGACTCGCATAGGGAGAAGACGTCGCCATCCGGAAGGTATTGGACGAAGCCGATGGGACTGGCGTTTGGCGAAGTCCATCGGAACAGTTTCGGATGACGAGCCAAGAAAGCGGAAAGCAGTGGAAGATTGTTCAGAACGATCTGGCGATTCCGTTCGATGAGATTTTCGCGGTGATGCAAGGCGAGTTCTGTGAGGAATTCGCTGGGAGCGCTGTTGCAGATGGTGGTGTAGTACTTGAACTCATTACATTTGCGAAGAATTTCCGGAGTGCAGCAAGCCAGCCAGCCGAGGCGCAAGCCCGGCAAGCCGTAGGTCTTGCTCATGGAGCCCAGGCTGACCGCGCGTTCGTAGAGATCGCAAGCGGCGGGGAGACGATTGGCGGGATCGTGTTCGAGCTCGCGATAAACTTCATCGGAAAAAACATAGATGCCGCTGCGCGCAGCGAGTTGCAGGACTTTTTGCAGGACAGGCAGGGGCATTAGTAGGCCGGTCGGGTTGTGCGGGGTGTTGATATAGATGGCGCGTGTGTTGGGGCGGATAAGAGATTCGAGCGCTGCGGTATCGTGCGCCCAATCGTTTTCGGGCTTGCGGCGCCACTCGCTTACCTGTGCTCCGGTGCTTCTGGCAACGGTAAGTGCGCTTTCATAACAAGGCGTTTCGACGATAACGTGATCTGATGGTCCTACAAGGGAGTGATAAAAGATAAAGATGGCCTCTTCGGCGGCCGCGACGACGAGAACATCTCGGGCGCGGATCTGCTTGTAGATCGTGGCGATGGTTTCGCGCAGGCTCGGCGCGCCAAGGGACTCCGTGTAACCGCACCATTGTTTGAGGAACGCATCGTGTGCGCCAGGTTCGAACGAGAGAAGATCGGCGATGGTCCGAGATTCAGAGTCAGAGGAAGAGAGCAGATATTTCGCGGTGAACTCGTACTTGCCCATGTATTGTTCGATGCGAAAAGGCGCAATTTGCATAAGAAGAGTTTGGCAAGGAAGTTGCGCAGGTGTCGAGGGCCAAATTGACGTGGACGATGAGATAGAATCTGCGGAGGCGGATGAATCGAGGCTAAACGGATGAAGCAAGATTGGCGAAAAGCGATAGTTATTGGCGTGCTGCTATGTGGCGCGATGCCGATGAGAAGCAGCGATACGCCTGCGAAGGATTACTGGGTAAAACTGGTATGTGAATCGTCCGACAGGATCGTCACGGTAAAGTTCGGATCCGCCGGGGCGACAATTGTGAAGACGACAGAGACCCGCATTCTTCAAAGCGATATCAGCGGGCCACACGGGATTGCGTTTTCTCCAGACCGAAAGAATTTCTATGTTTCTATTGGTCACGGCCGACCCTACGGCACCGCGGTGAAATATAAGGCAGATACCGACGAGGTTGTGAAGCAGGTGGGACTGGGGCTGTTTCCCGCAACGGAAGATGTATCGCCCGATGGAAACTTTTTGTATGTGGCGAACTTCAATTTGCATGGAGACATGGTACCGAGCAGCGTCTCCGTGGTGGATACAAACGAAATGCTGGAAGTCGCGAGAATTCCCACATGCGTGATGCCGCATGGATCGAGGCTGAGCCTGGACGGGAAGCATCAATATTCGGCGTGCATGATGGACGACTTGCTGGTGGATGTCGATGCGGAAAACATGAAGGTGTCGCGGATGTTCCGTGTGAGCGCCGGTAAGGAAGCGGACGCGAGCGGGTCCATCGCGAGTGTTGTTAAAAATGATGGCAGCGGGCATATAGACGCGCATGCGGGGATGAAGATGAATATGGCCGGTGTGACGTGTTCACCGACATGGGCACAGCCATCCGTGGATGGAAACCACGTTTTTGTGGCGTGCAATAAGTCGAATGAGATTGTGGAAGTGGATGCGAAGAACTGGTCGTTGGTGAAGCGCATCCCGGCAGGAAATGGCGTGTATAACCTGGGAGTGACGCCCAACGGGAAATTGCTGGTGGCGACGAATAAAAGAGAGGGGTCGGTTTCGATCTTTGAGATTTCGACGGACAAGGAACTGGCGCGGTTATCGACGAAACGAAAAGTGGTGCACGGAGTGGCAATCTCGCCGGATAGCCGCTATGCGTTTGTCACTGTGGAAGGCGTCGGGGAAGAGCCAGGGACGCTGGAAATTATCGACCTGAGCGAGCGAAAGACCGTGGCGACCGTGGATACGCCGCCACAAGCAGCGGGAATTGATTTTTGGAAAATGGAGTAAACAGGACTGGGTTGCTTGGCTATAGCCAAGCACCTGCACGGAATAGGAAAGCGGGCCGGCAGAACCGGCGCTACGCGATGCGGTTAGCGCGGGGGTTCGGTAGTGGCGGTATAGGGTTTGTGATTGCCGAGCTTTACGATCCAAAGGCCATTGTGGACATCGTTCACGTAGATATTGCCCTTGTACGGATAGGCCCCCCAGGCAAATGGAAGATTGGGGCGATAACCTTTCGAATCGCCTGACCAGAAATGCGCAATTTCCCTGCCCTGATTGTAGAGTTCGCCGCGAAGTTCACCGGAAACATCCAACACACGAGCGCCGCCGTTGTAATAGCCCATATAAAGGACATCGTTGAGGACCCAGATATTGTGCGAGCCGGCTTCAGGCACGCTGTAGGTTGCGACTTCGCGTGGATGCTGAATATCGCCGACGTCGAGAACATGCACGATGCCGCGAACGGGAATGCGCTCCTTTGAAGCCAGGCTGAAAACGGCGGGGAAAACTTCATCGCCAACGAAAAGATAGTTCTTGTAACGAAAGATCGCGTGAGAGCCGGCGAGCCAGCCGGAACCGAAGAGCTCGTCATAGTTGAAGCGATAGTTGGAAACGAGTTGTGGATGCTCGGGACTGCCGCCTTTGATGCCGTTTCCGACATCGAGGATTACCGCGCCATCGCGCCAGTAGGCCAGATACGCCAGGCCATCGATAACCTGAACATCGTGGAGATAGCGGCCGGCAGTTTCGACTCCCGCGCCGTCCGGGAGGGCAACTTGCATCTGGCCAGAGCTTTCGACTTGCCAGCGCGCTACCTCTTTCGGATTTTTGACGTCGGCGAAATCGATCACGCGAAGCGAGCCGGTGGCGTCGTCAGTGAGATAGACGTAGTGAGAATTAATGTACGCACTGTGGACACCACCCGTAACGGTAGCAGTGTATTCGGAAAGAACTTTGGGATGCATGGCATCAGTGGTATCCAGGAACACAATGCCGTTCTTGCGACTGGACGCGCCCTCGCGGGTGATCACGCCGATTTTGCCGTCGGAGGTGACGCTGACATCGTTGATGAGGCGCGCGTCCACTTTCAACGGATCGGCGCTTTGCGGGTGCGCAGGATCGGAGATGTCGAAAATATAGAGCTTGTCGCTGATGGCGGAGAGGTACGCGTAATGATCCCAAATCCATTCTTCGGCGAACTGTTCGTCGGGAGGCATGACGTGACCGACTACCTGTAGTTCGCGAGCGATGTCTCTGGGCGCCACGACCACGCTGGCGGAAGCTTCGCGATCACCGACAGCACCGACGACAGTGTATGTGCCGGGTTTTTCCGCGACGAAGCCACCGTCCGGACCAATCTGCGCACCCGTTCCTTCCACGGACCAGGCTATTTCGGCGGAGATAGAAGCGCCGTTGTGATTTTTAGCGGTGAAGTGAACAACGTCGCCGGTTTTTGTGGAGGTGGAAGGAGGAGTAATGGAGAGAGCGCTCACCGGGTTCTTCACGACTTCAACGGTAGTCTCACCAGTGACGCTATCGCCGGTCACGCGGATCTTGGTTTTTCCAGGTTTGACGGCATGAACCAGACCAGCGGCATCTACCGTTGCCGCGCTGGTGTTTTCGGAAGACCAGGTTAGCGCAACATCGGTGCGCGGATCGCCGCTGGGATTACGCGGCACAGCAACTAAACGGTGAGAAGCGCCCACCGGGAGCGCCGCCGATGGAGCGGCGACATCGATGCGGGCAATATGTGGTTTGGTAACGGTGACATGCGCGTAGCCGATTTTTTTGCCAACGAGGGCGCCAACGATGATTTCGCCAGGCTGGAAGAAGCTGACTTCTCCGTTCTCCCCGGCGCCAGCCGCATCGAAGGGCGCGGCGTACCAATACTTCGGAGCGTCCGGAAGAACATTGCCGTCGGCATCTTTGCCCACAGCTTTGAATTGCAGTTTACTTCCGATGGCCGCAGTAGTTTGCGAGGGTGTGACTTCGACCGTGACGACCTTAGAGGATTCCTTGGACTGCTCTTCGGGCTCGAGGGGCTTTTGCGCTGCAGCCGGGAGCGCAAACAACATTGCGCAGAGAACGGCCGAGCCCACCACAGTCTGACGAAGCTGGAACGGTCGCATGAATGCTCCTCTTAAAAAGTGGCAGAAAACAGCGACAATGAATGCGCGATGCGAGGGAGTCTATGGCAGGAGGAAGGGGGTGTCAATTCGCAGCGAAGTGAAGAGAAGGCCAAATCCAGACGTGAGGCCCATGCAGGCCGATTGCGGAATGTGGCGAGAGATGGATGTGTTTTTCGGGACGGGGAGAGTATGATACTGGCCCGAAGTCCCCAGTCGAGACCAAGCCAATCCGGAGGGCCGTCCAATGGCTCACCGCTTCACCATCGGTGTCGAAGAAGAATTCCAAATTATCGATCCGGAGACATTGGAACTGCGTTCCCACGTAATCCAATTGCTGTCGCAAGCTCATGGGCTTGGCGATCAGGTAAAGCAAGAGATGCACCAATCCATCGTCGAGACGGGGACAAAAATCTGCGACAGCGTGAGCGAGTTGCGCCTGGAGGTGCATCGTACGCGCGGAGAGTTAGTTGCAGCGGCCGAACGCGCGGGTTTACGGGTGGCCGCCGCGGGGACACACCCGTTTTCGAGTTGGATCGACCAGGTGATTTCCCCGGGCGAGAGATACCAGCACATCGTCGAGGAAATGGGACAACTGGCGAGGTCGCTGCTGATTTTTGGAATGCATGTTCACGTAGCGATGCCGGATAGGCAAACGACCATCGACATGATGAACATGGTGCGATACTTTCTGCCGCACCTGCTGGCGCTTTCGACGAGTTCGCCTTTTTGGATGGGAAGAAACACGGGGCTGCGATCGTTTCGCACCACGGTGTTCCGGCGGTTCCCCCGGACAGGCATACCGGAAATCTTCGAATCGTGGAGCGCTTACGAAAATTTCGTAAATCTGCTGGTCAAACTGAATTGTATCGATACTGGCAAGAAAATCTGGTGGGACGTGCGGCCGCATCCGACGTTTGGAACCCTGGAATTCCGTATGTTCGATGTGCCGACGCGCGTGGAAGAGACCGTTGCCCTTTCGGCTCTGACGCAGGCGATTGTCGTGAAATTGCACCGGCTGTACACGCGCAACATCGGCTGGCGAGTTTACAGACGCGCGTTGATTGAAGAAAACAAGTGGCGCGCGGCTCGTTATGGCATCGAAGGGAAGCTGCTGGACCTCGGAAAAGAAGTGGAAGTCCCGATGAAGGAGCTGATCTCCGAGCTGCTGGAGTTTGTGGATGACGTGGTGGATGATCTGGGAAGCCGCGGTGCAGTGGAATATGTGCACACGATTTTGAATGAAGGCACCAGTGCGGAACGGCAGTTACGCGTGTTTGAAAAGACCGGCGATTTGAAGGACGTGGTGCGTCACCTGGTAATGGAAACGCGGGGCGGCGTGACGGAGACGAAGTCGAGTTCAGTGGGAACCATCAATTGAGCCTGCAGCGATTTGGCGCTTGGTGAACCGGAGGTAAATCATGATGAAAGTTGGATTGATGTGCGGGCGCGAATTCAGTTTTCCGCCGGCATTTCTCGCGCGCGTAAATGAGCTGGGGCAAAAAGACGGGATTACCGCAGACTTTGTGAAGCTCGGTGGGACACGCATGAATGAGCCGGCGGAGTATCGCGTGATCGTCGACAGGATTTCGCATGAAGTCGACTATTACCGCGGATATCTGAAGCACGCGGTACTGCAGGGGACGTATGTAATCAACAATCCGTTCTGGTGGACGGCGGACGACAAGTTTTTCAACTACTCGGTGGCTGCCAAGCTTGGCGTAGCCATTCCGAAAACGGTGCTGTTGCCGCAAAAAGGTTATCCCGCGGACGTGGACATCAATGCGGAATCGTTGCGCAATCTTTCTTATCCGATCGATTGGGATGGGCTGTTGGATTACGTGGGACGCCCGGCGATCCTGAAGCCGTTTTCCGGTGGCGGATGGAAGCATGTGTATAAGGTGAGCAATAAAGAAGAGCTGATGGAAGCGTACGACAAGACGTCTCCTTATTGCATGACCTTGCAGGAATTCATCGATTTTCAGCAGTACGTGCGGTGCTTCACGTTTGGAAAGACAGATATCCTGCCGGTGGCCTACGATCCGAAAGAGCGCAAATACTTGGTGGAGCACAGTTATTTGACGGCGGAAGTTGGCGCACGAGTCGTAAGAGACGCGCAGGCTATTAATCTGGCGCTGGGCTACGAGATGAATACGATTGAATTTGCGATTAAGGACGGCGTCCCTTACGCGATCGACTTTCTGAACCCGGCGCCGGATTTTGAGCGGGATCGCATCACGGAGTTTTATTTTGAGCATGTAGTGGAAAAGATGTCGCGGCTGGTGATTGATCGGGCGCTGCACGGAAGTGTGGCAAACACCTGGCCGCGCTGGGAAGAAATGCTGGGCATTGGGGCGCCTGCTGGATTTACAGGAGCGGCGCGGATGGCGCAGGCGGCGCAGACTTCACCGGCGGGGGCAAACTGGCGATGAGAACGGCAAAGGCTGCCCTAAGCGCAGGCGCGGAAGGTCCCGTGGAGTTGTGGGATGCCACACTGCGGCCGCTGGTGAAGAAATCCCCTGAATTCGCCAAGACATTTTTGTCGACTCTGCGGAATGCGAACTTGACGTTCGGCCGTAGAGTGCACTGTCCTTTCCTGCGGCCATTTTTTCTGTCGCCTGAAGACGAAGAGCGCGTGCGGGTTGTTTCCGAAACGATTGCAGCGATAGCCGAGAGAATTGCAGGCAAGGCGCTCGAGGATGAATCGCTTTTCGCGCAATTCCATCTGCGACCGGAGGAAGAAAAGCTGGCCAGATTGCCGACGGGTTACGGGCCGGCGAGCACGGCCTCGCGTCTGGACGCGTTCTTGTTGCCGGAATCGTTGAAATTCACGGAATACAATGGTGAATCGCCCGCCGGCGCGGGATACACGGAGAAACTCACGGAGATTTTCGGCGCTTTACCGCCGATGCAGGAGCTGGAAAAATATTTTGAGGTTCACCGCTACCCTCTGAGTGCAAAGTTACTAGACGCGCTGATCACCACATACATTGATTGGGGCGGCAAGACGCAACGACCACAGATGGCCATAGTCGATTGGAAAAATGTGCCGACGTGGAGCGAATTTGAGATTTTGAAAGAGCGCTTTGAAAGATTGCGCGTTCCGGTAGTGATCGTCGATCCCAGCGAACTGGATTTCGACGGCAAGCGGCTGACCGCGAAGGGCAAGAAAATTGATCTGGTTTACCGACGCGTTTTGATAAACGACATTATTGCGAAACCGAAGGAGTGCGAGGTGCTGGTAAAGGCTTACGCGGCGGGAGCGGCGTGCGTGGCGAATAATTTTCGCTGCAAGATTCCACATGTGAAAGCGTTCTTCGCTGTTTTGACCGATTCAAAAAATGCGGCGCTGTTTTCTCCCGAGGAACGCGAAGTGATTCACCGCCATGTGCCGTGGACGCGCGTAGTGGAAGACGTAAAGACGGACTACGACGACGAGCCAGTGGAACTTCTCAAGCACATCCGCGAGCACCGGAAAGACCTGGTGCTTAAACCGAGCGATGAGTATGGCGGGACCGGAGTGACACTGGGCTGGGAAGTGGACGAGAAGAAATGGGAGCATGCCATCGAGCACGCCCTGGCGAGCGGAAAAAAGGGCAACGCACAGGGTTGCTGGATCGTGCAGGAGCGCATTCCCATGAGGCGCGGAAGCTTTCCGCAGATCGGTACGGGCGGAAAGGTCGAGTTCAAGAATATGCTGGTGGACTTCGCGCCTTACTTGTTCCGAGGAAAATTGGCGGGATTTCTCACCAGGTTGAGCGCGACGGGCCTGGCAAATGTGACCAGTGGCGGCGGACAAATTCCCTCTTTCCGAGTGGAACGTCGAAAGGCTTTGCGAAGAACCGCTAGCACCAGCCCTTAACGGAAAAGGCGCCGCGGTTGTTCTGGAGGACAAGCGGGATTTACGTGGCATAAATTTTTGATAAAATAGTGGGAATGTCTTTCGGAAAAGCACCCAGTGAGCTGATGAGCGGCGCCAAAAACGCCGTGGATGTGTGCTTGAACGTACGCCCCGGCGAAAACGTGGCGTTAATTGCCGATGAAGTGAGCCGCAGCGTGGCGGCGAGCCTGGAACGTGCGCTGCAAGAGCGCGGCGCTACATTCACCGGTTTGTTGTTGGAGGATTTTGGGCCTCGCCCGATGAAGGGCGCGCCGGAAGCGGTGTTGGAGGCGCTGGAGCACGCGGACGCAGGGATTTTGTGCATGACGCCTCAGCCTGGGGAATTGGGCGCGCGAATGTCTATCGTAAAGGTGGTGGAGCGACGCCAGATTCGCTACGCGCACATGGTGGGAGTTACTCCGGAGATCATGCAGCAGGGGATGCGCGCGGATTACCGCCTTGTAGATCGATTGAGCGACCGGTTGCGCGACCGGATGTTGAAGGCCAAAACTTTAATCGTGAAAACGGAAGCAGGGACATCGATTGAAGCACATTTCGATGGCACGCTCGACTGGGTGAAGACCAGCGGACTGATCAGCCCTCGCTACTGGTCGAATCTCCCGGCGGGAGAAGTGTTCACAACGCCCGCGACAGTGGATGGAAGATTCGTTTGCGATGCAACGGCTGGAGATTATTTCAACGGAAAATACGGCGACCTGCAGAAAACGCCGATGGTGCTGGAAATCAAGGGTGGCCGCCTGGCGCACGTGGAGTGCGATCGCAAGGACTTGGAAGACGAGTTCTGGGCGTATTGCCACACGGATGAGAACAGCGACCGCGTCGGGGAGCTCGCTTTCGGGACAAATCTAGGATTGTCGAAGATGATCGGTATTTTGCTGCAGGACGAAAAATATCCCGGCGTGCATATCGCCTTTGGAGATCCTTACGGAAGCCAAACGCATGCGGACTGGAAGTCGCGCACGCACGTGGACGTGCTGACGCGGAATTGCGATGTGTGGATTGATGAAGACCAGGTGATTGAGAAGGGGCAGTACCAGATGGAGCATTTGGGTCTGGCGTAGATGCAGTTCTGTTTTTGTTGATCCGTTTCCCACCTAGGTAATCCAGGACACCCAAGAGTGGACGGCCTCAGCATGCCATCCGTACAAAATCAACACACACAAGGCACGATCAGAAGAGGCGGCTTATGTATTCGCGCATTTCGTGTTTCCAGTAGGGCCAGTCGTGGCCGCCTTCGGGGCCCCAGTTGTCCACGGAATGGCGAATCCCTTTGCTGGAGAGAACTTCCGAGAGGCGATAAGTCGGACCACTGTGCTCCCATTGGCCGGTGCCGGTAATGAGATGAATGTCACATGAGGCGTACTGCCCGTAGAACCATGGATCGGAAAGATTCGCTAGATAATCCACCGGATTGTTGAAATAAAAATTGTTGTCGTACATGCCATCCATGAAGTTTCGCAGATCGTATACCCCCGACATGGCGAAGCAACGTTTGAAGACGTCCGGGTGTTTGAACAGAGAATTTGCGGCGTGATAAGCGCCAAAGGACGCACCCATGGTGGAGATGGCGATCTGGGATTGGCAGTTGTCCCAGATGAAGGGCACAATTTCTTCTCGTAGATAGGAGTCGAAAACGGATTGCACATAGCTGCGATGGAACGGGTGCGCAGCTTTGTTATAGAAGCTGAGGCCGTTGATGGAATTGACGGTGTACAGCTTGATGCGTCCGGCATCGATGAAATCCGCAAGCGCGCCGACCATGCTTTGTCCTTGCAGTTCCCATTCATCGCCCGCGCTGGTGGGGAAGCCAAGCAGCGGTTGGCCATAGTGCCCGTACACGACGACACCCAGTTCGAAACCGAGCCGCGGCGAATGCCACTTGTGATATTCCCGTTTCATTTGAGAGATCCTTATACTTGCTGCGGAGAAAGAGTATGCCAGCGGAGTACACTACGAGCAATGAATTTGACCTTGGTGGGCTAGACTTGAAGCGGTTCGAGCTTGGCCCCAAATAGAAACGGAGCATATCCCCCATGAGTACGCCTTCCGCGTCGACCCGGCCAACACCAGAGCATATCTTCAACACCTTGAACGCGTACCAGCAATCCGCAGCGTTGAAAGCTGCGATTGAACTGGACGTTTTTACAGCGATTGACGAAGGGAAACAAAGCGCGGAGGAGATCGCGCCCTTTACCAAGGCAGCGCCGCGGGGCGTGCGCATTTTATGTGACTTTCTGGTGATCCACGGATTTCTGAGAAAGGAACACGACCAGTACCGGTTGACCGTGGAGTCTGGTTTGTTCTTGAGCCGGAAGTCTTCTGCGTACATGGGCACGCTGGTGGGATTCCTCGTGAATGACCGGCACCTGCAAAACTTCTCCAACCTTGCAGAAGCGGTGCGCCGGGGCGGAACCGCCGATACTCGCGGGGATCACCACAAGCCGGATGAAACACTGTGGGTATCGTTCGCGCGGTCCATGGCGCCAATAACGGTGCCCAGCGCGAACTATATTGCGCATCTGCTGGACGCCGCAAAAGGAGAGGCTTGGCAAGTTCTGGATATTGCCGCGGGACATGGAATGTACGGAATTACGCTGGCCAAGAATAATCCGAACGCGAGGGTGACCGCTCTGGATTGGCCTGCGGTTCTGGAAGTGGCGAAAGAGAACGCGCAGAAAGCGGGGGTTTCGGCGCGTTACAGCGTGCGGCCGGGGAGCGCGTTCGAAACGGAGTTGGGTGAAGGATACGATTTTGTGTTGTTGACGAATATATTCCACCATTTCGACCGGCAAGCGTGTGGGCAATTGATGAAGCGCGTGCTCGCGGCTCTAAAGCCCGGTGGAAAAGCGGTGACGTTGGAATTTATTCCCAACGAAGATCGCGTCACACCGCCGACCGCAGCGGCCTTCAGCCTGATCATGTTGGCGGGAACGGATGCTGGAGATGCGTACACGCTGGCGGAATATGAAGCGATGTTTCAGGAGGCCGGCTTCCGGAACACAACGCTGTACCAGGTGCCGGAAATGCCGCAGCAAATTCTGATTTCCGAAAAATAGTGGAGGGCAGCGGCAGTGTTGGCGTGCATATCTCGAGGCGCTCTTGAAAGAAATTAGAATACGGGTACGATATCGGGGTCAGGACTGAACGGATTTTAAGTGATTTCCGTCTAGAGGCAGGTCAGGTGAGGACATGATTCGAATCGAAAATGTTAGCCGGCGGGAGTTTTTGAAGGGAATCGCAGGCGCGGGAGCCTTCGTGCTAGGCGCGAGCCTGATGCCCAAGGTCCTGCTTGGGGCCGTGGGTCCATTGGGTGACGAAGCGATCGCCGGCGCCGCGTTGCACCCGAGCGTGTACTTAGCGATCGCCACGGACGGAACGGTTTTCATCGTGTGTCACCGATCAGAGATGGGAAGCGGCAACCGGACGGGGTTGCCGAGAATTGTCGCGGATGAATTGGATGCGGATTGGAGCCGCGTAAAAGTTGTGCAAGCTACCGGTAACGAAAAATATGGCGACCAAGATACGGACGGTTCACACTCCGTCACCAGTTTCTACGATACGTTGCGGGAGGCGGGAGCGACCGGAAGATTGATGATGGTGCGCGCCGCCGCGGAAACATGGGGCGTGCCGGAAAGAGAGTGCGTAACCGACGCGGGAGTGGTGCTGCACAAGACTGGCGGAAAGAAATTGAGTTACGGCGAGCTCGCGGCGGTAGCGGCAAAATTGCCGGTGCCAAAGAAGGAAGAGTTGCACCTGAAGACGCGAAACGAATGGAGATATATCGGGAAGCCCGCCTCTTCGTATGACCTGCGCGATATGTGCACGGGTAAAGCAGTGTTTGGACAAGACGTGAAGATGGACGGCATGCTATACGCGACGGTCGCACACCCTCCGGTTTTTGGCAGTGCCGTCAGCAAAGTGGATGATGCGGCAGTGCTGAAGGTTGGCGGGGTGAAACAAACGGCGACGATTGATCCGTTCAAGCCACCAGTGGGCTATCAGGCGCTCGGCGGAGTGGCGGTGATCGCCGACAGCACCTGGGCCGCATTTCAAGGCAAGAAAAAACTGAACGTCGAGTGGACAAAGAGCGACCACAGCGTGTGGAACTCGGACCCATTCCGAAAAGAATTGGAAGATGCGACCAAGAACCCCGGGAAGGTTGTGCGCGAAATCGGCAATGTGGATGCGGCGTTTGCGAAGGGCGGAAAGATCGTAGAAGCGTCGTATTACACGCCAATGCTGGCGCACGCTTCGATGGAACCACCGGCGGCCGTAGCGCTGTACAAAGATGGAAAAGTCGAAGCATGGGCGCCAACGCAGAATCCACAGGGAGCGCAAGAAGCGATTGCCGCCGCGGTCGGGCTAAAAAAAGAGGATGTGACCGTTCACGTGACTCTACTCGGAGGGGGATTTGGACGGAAGTCGTTTCCCGACTTTATTGTGGAAGCGGCGGTGCTCTCGAAGAAAACAGGCAAACCCGTGAAAGTAGTCTGGAGCCGCGAAGATGACATCAAGTTCGATACGTACCACACCGTCGCAGCGACCTATTTTAAGGCGTCACTTGGAGCGGATGGAAAGCCGACCGCTTGGCTGCAACGCAGTGTGTTCCCGCCGATTGGCACGACATTTGACCCCACGGCTCAATATGCCGATGCCGGAGAGATCGGGCTCGGTTTCAGCGATGTACCGTTCAACTTCGCGAATCATCGCGCGGAGAACGGTGCCGCTCCGGCCCACGTTCGCATCGGCTGGCTCCGGTCGGTGGCCAATATCTATCACGCGTTCGGGGTTCACTCCTTTGTCGGAGAGTTAGCGAACGCTGCGGGAAAAGATCAGGTGGAGTATCTGCTGACGCTGATCGGCCCGGATCGCGTTATTCCGAAAACCGAACTGGCGAAGGACTATACGAATTACGACGGACCGTATGACAAGTATCCGATCGATACGGCGCGATTCCGGCGAGTGGTGCACCTGGCCGCAGAAAAATCGGGATGGGGCAGGAAGAAAAACGGAAATGGGTTTGGAATGGGCGTGGCGGTGCATCGCAGTTTCCTGACCTACGTGGCGACTGTGGTTCAAGCCGAAGTAAAAGACGGCAAAGTGACGATCCACCAGGTAGACAGCGCCGTGGATGCAGGCACCATTGTGAATCCGACAACCGTGCGGCAGCAGGTTGAGGGTGCGGCGGTAATGGGAACGAGCATTGCATTTTATGGGGAGATTACCGTTACAAATGGAGTCATCAATCAATCGAACTTTGACAGCTATCAGGTGGCTCGCATGAATGTGGCGCCCCGCCAGACGAACGTCCACATCGTCGAGAGCGACGCGCCGCCTGCGGGAGTTGGTGAACCGGGACTGCCGCCGTTTACACCGGCGCTTTGCAATGCGATTTTCGCCGCGACTGGAAAGCGGATTCGGGAGTTGCCGTTGAGCAAGGCAGGATTGGCCTAAGGAGTGCTTGGGGGTCAGCGACTAGCGATCAGGAAGACAGAACAGCCTACATCACGATCAAAGGCAATTTTGAAAACGGGCGCCACCGGAAGGCGCCCGTTTTGATTTTAGGTTAGGATGCGGGTGCTCGGAGGATGCATTTGAAGAAGATTTTTGTTTTGCTTTGCGTTCTTGTTGCTGTGTTGGCCTCACCGGTGAGGGCGCAGCGGCGGCCGGTATTGCCACAGATTGATGAACCGCATCCTTATTATTATCGCGAATTGTATTTGCCGCAGTTGACCAGCGGACCGAGTAGCTTGAGCTGGAGCCCGGACTCTGCAGGACTGGTGTATTCGATGGGGGGTTCGCTTTGGCGGCAGAAGCTGGATTCGAGCGTCGCGCAGCAAGTGACGGATGGACCGGGTTACGACTACCAGCCAGACTGGTCACCCGATGGGAAGAGTGTCGTGTACGTGTCCTATCAGAAGGACGCGATGGAGTTGTGGCTGTTGGACCTGGAAACTGGAAATTCGAAACAGCTTACGACTGGCGGAGCCGTAAATGTGGAGCCGCGGTGGTCGCCGGACGGCAAGAAGATTGCCTGGGTGTCCACGCAGTACAACCGGCGATTTCACGTCTTCGTAGCCGACGTTTCTGGAGGGGCGCTACAAAATGTTGTGCGACTAACGGGTGAAACGAAAAGCTCTCTGCCCCGGTATTACTACAGCGCATACGACATGGAGATCAATCCGGTTTGGTCGCGCGATGGAAAGGAGATTTTGTTCGTTTCGAACCGCGGACACATTCATGGCACCGGTGGTTTCTGGCGCATGAAGGCGGAGCCGGGTGCGGACGCGCGTGAGATTCATTACGAGGAAACAAGCTGGAAAGCGCGGCCGGACTTTTCGCCGGATGATTCGCGCATGGTGTACAGCTCCTATCTGGGGCGGCAATGGCAGAACCTTTGGCTGATGCCAGCGAATGGAGGCGACGCATTTCCGATTTCGTATGGAGATTGGGATCAGACGAATCCTCGCTGGTCGCCGGATGGAAAAAGATTGGCATACATTTACAACGGAAGTGGAAACACAAGTATTGGAGTGTTGAGTATTCCTGGAACAGAAGAAAACGAACTCAGCGTCGTGACCAAAGCCTATATCAAAAGTCGCGGAACCTTGGAGCTAACCGTCGTTGATAACAGTCAAAACGAAAATATTCCGGCGCGCATTTCCATTGAAGATCACGTAGGCAGATTTTACGCACCCGATGGCGCCTGGATATACGCCGATGACGGATTTGACCGCAAGGAGCGCGGATCCGAAATCCATTACTTCCACGGATCGGGAGTCTCAAGCCTGACCGTGCCGGTAGGCGAAGTTACGATTCGAGTGTCCAAGGGGCTTGAAACACAAGCCGAGCTTCACAAGGTCGACATTCAACGGGGACAATTAAATGAAGTGCGGGTCAAACTGAAGCCACTGGAAGGAAATTTTGCGGCGACTGACAATTGGATAAGCGCAGATTTGCACGTGCACATGAATTATGGCGGAACATATCGAAACGACCCAAGCCACCTGAGGCAACAGAAGGACGCGGAAGGCTTGCAGATAATTCATGAGCTTACCGTGAACAAGGAGGAGCGTTTTCCTGATATTGAGTTCGTTGATTTGCCGCATTTCACCGTGAAACGATCTCGCGAGGACGACTGGTTGCCAGAACAAGGGCAGGAATTTCACACCAGCTATTGGGGGCATCGCGGGATTTTGGGATTGAATCGTCATTTGCTGTTGCCCGGGTATGCGGGATATCCGAATACGGCGGCAGCGAGTTTGTATCCAATGAATGCGGATGTGTACGACAAGGCGCATGCGCAGGGAGCGGTAGTGGGAGCGGTGCACCCGTTCGACGAAGTCCCAGACCCGTTTGCGAAACCGGGGCGGCGAATTACAGACGAATTGCCGGTGGATGTGGCGCTGGGTAAATTGGATTACATGGAGATTGTGGGATTCAGCGATCACAAGGCCACCGCGGAGGTTTGGTACAAGTTGCTCAATTTGGGATTCAAGATCCCAGCAGGCGCGGGCACGGATGCGACAGCGAACTATGCGGCACCCATTCGAGGGCAAGTGGGATTTGATCGCGTGTACATATGGATGCCCGGCTGGCCTTCTCCGGCCGTAACTTGGATGGACCAGTTGAAACAGGGAAAGACGTTTGCGACGAACGGACCGTTGATCGAATTCAAATTAGGCGGAGAAATGGTGGGAAGCGAATTGAGGCTGGTCGCTGGGCAGAACTCAGTTACTTTTACCGCGAAGTTGAGATCGATCGTGCCAGTGGATCATCTTGAAGTAGTGTGCAATGGAAGAGTCGCGCAGACTTTGAGGCTAGATGGCGCGCGCGAAACGGCGGATGCCGCCGGGACCATTCCGATCAGCGAAAGCGGTTGGTGCGTTCTGCGAGCATGGAGCGACAAAGCCGAATATCCGGTGATGGACAGCTACGCGTATGCAACGACAAGCCCGGTGTACGTAACGGTAGGCGGCAAGAGAGCATATTCGAAGAAGGATGCCGAATATTTTGAAGCGTGGATCGACCGGACGATAGAAATCACCGACAAATATCCCGATTGGAATTCGGCGGAAGAAAAAGCGTACGTGATGAAAAAATTGGAAGAGGCCCGCGGCGTTTATGAGCATTTGCAATAGTCAAGGCGCCTCGGAACGGTATTCAACGAAGAGAAATCGGCCGCCTTCCTTCGTCAGGGCGGACAGAAGGCGGCCGCAACAAAACGCGGGGAAACCTCTCCGAGGCGAGGCACGTCCTTGTGGAAGGCATGAACTTAGAGATAGAATTTCGCGAAATGAAAAATCAGAGGTCTTCCTTCGGGTGCCTGTGAACCTCCCGCCAATCCATTGGTTTGCAAAGAACGCATCCACCTCCGGAAAAGAGGAGGGTACATGATCATTGGTGTGCCCAAAGAGAGTTATCCGGGTGAGCGCCGTGTGGCGCTGGTCCCGGCGGTGATGCCCGCGCTGAAAAAAGCTGGTTTGGACGTTTTGGTTCAAGCGGGAGCGGGACAACCGGCGGGTTACCTCGACGCGGAGTACGTCGAAAAAGGCGCAAGACTTGCGAAGGACCGCGCGGAGGTGTTTGCCACGGCGGACATCGTGGCGCAATTCCTATGCTACGGCGCGAACGATAAGAACGGTAGTGAAGATCTGCCGTTGATGCGCCCGGGACAAACTATTTTGGGCTTCTTGCGGCCGTTGGGATCCTTGCAAACAATTCAGGAGATCGCGGAGCGCGGTGTGACGTCGTTCTCCGTCGAACTAATGCCTCGGATCACCCGCGCGCAGAGCATGGATGCACTGTCGTCGATGGCGACCATCTGCGGTTACAAGGCAGTGATTCTCGCGGCCGACACTTTGCCAAGAATGTTTCCGATGCTGACCACGGCTGCGGGAACGATTGCGCCTGCCCGCGTGCTGATTATTGGCGCGGGTGTGGCGGGACTGCAAGCCATCGCTACGGCCAGAAGACTGGGAGCGGTCGCGTCAGCCTACGACATGCGTCCGGCGGCGAAAGAACAAGTGCAGAGCCTTGGCGGAAGGTTCGTGGAACTGCCGATTGAAGCGAAAGATGCGCAAGATGCCGGAGGCTACGCGAAAGCGCAGGACGAATCTTTCTACAAGAAGCAGCAGGAACTGCTGGGGAAAACGGTGGCGGAAAGCGACGTAGTAATTACCGCGGCGGTAATTCCAGGCAAGAAGTCACCCATTCTGGTGACCGCGGAAATGGTCCAACGGATGGCGCCAGGATCAGTAATCGTCGATCTGGCGGCAGAGCGTGGCGGAAATTGCGAACTGACCAAGCCGGACGAAACCATTGTTGTACACGGCGTGACCATCCTGGGCGAATTTAACCTTGCGGAGGCCGTTCCGTATCACGCCAGCCAGATGTACGCACGAAACGTGAGCGCTTTCTTGCAGCACCTGACAAAAGACGGCCAGCTGCGGCTTGATTTAAAAGACGAAATCATCCGCGAAACGATGCTGACACATGGCGGAGAGATCGTAAACGCACGCGTACGCGAATTTTTCTCGTTGCCGGCTTTGCAGACCGCGCCGGCGGGAGGGGCGGTCTGATGAAGATTGATTTATTCACAAGCTTGTACGTATTCATGCTCGCGGCGTTTATCGGATTTGAGGTGATTCGGCGTGTTTCTCCGCTGCTGCATACCCCGCTGATGTCTCTCACCAACGCTCTTGATGCCATCGCCGTAGTTGGCGCGATTATCCTTGCTGGAGAAGGAAAGAGCACGCTGGCGACCGTTCTGGGGGCGATTGCGATCGTAGCCGCCACCAGCAATATCGTCGGTGGATTCCTGATTACCGATCGAATGCTGAAAATGTTCAAAGCCAGCGGACCGCGAAAATAGCGTGCTCATGCCCTTCACGGAAACCATCATCGAAGTAGCCTATTTGATCGCGACAGCGCTGTTTGTGCTTTCGCTGAAGTGGCTGAGTTCCCCGGCTACAGCGCGGCGCGGGGTGCTGGCGGGAGAAATCGGCATGGCCCTGGCGATCGCCGGGACACTGCTGCATCGCGGCATCCTCAATTACAAATTGATTGCGATCGCGCTGGTGCTGGGAACGATCATCGGCGTGCCACTGGGGAAAGTGGCGATGACGGCCGTTCCTCAACGAACGGCATTGAGCCACGCATTTGGCGCGCTGTGTGTGACGCTTGTCGGCACCGCGGAGTTTTATCTTCGCGCTCCAGCTGTGCCGGCGCTGATGATGGGGGTGCTTTCGCTGGAAGTGATTCTCGGCGCGCTGACATTCACAGGCAGCTTGATGGCTGCGGGGAAGCTGCAAGAAATCTTGCCGCAGCGTCCGATCACGTATAAAGGGCAGAACTTCGTTAACCTTGGATTGCTTGCGATTGCGATTGGAATCGCGGTTGTGCTGGTGCTGCACCCGGACAAGAGTTACCTGTTTCCTTTCATGATCGGCATTCCGTTGGTCTTCGGCGTGATGATGATTATTCCGATCGGCGGAGCGGACATGCCGACGGTGATCTCGCTGTTGAATTCGTACGCCGGACTTTCTGCGGCGGCCATGGGACTGGTGCTGGACAGCAAGCTGCTGATTATTGCCGGCGCGTTGGATGGCGCTTCCGGTTTCATCCTGTCCATGAACATGTCCAAGGCAATGAACCGCTCCTTTACGAACGTACTGTTCGGGGCCTTTGGGCAGGAACAAACGGCGGTGGCTGGTACAAAAGAAGTGTTGCCGGTACGAAGCGCTTCGGCGGAAGAAGCGGCGGGAATTCTTGCAGCGGCAAACAAGGTTGTGATCGTGCCAGGGTACGGGATGGCGGTGGCACAGGCGCAACATAAAGTGCGCGAGTTGTACGACGCGTTGACAAAACGCGGTGTAGACGTAAAGTTTGGGATTCATCCGGTAGCAGGGCGTATGCCGGGCCACATGAACGTGCTGCTCGCGGAAGCAGACATTCCATATGACAAGCTGCTGGAGATGGACGACATCAACGGAGACTTTCCGCAGACGGACGTGGCATTGATCATCGGCGCGAACGATGTGACCAATCCGGCTGCCAGAGAAGACAAGAATAGCCCCATCTATGGCATGCCGATTCTCGACGTGGATAAGGCGCGCACGGTGATGGTGATCAAGCGCAGCATGGGCGCAGGATTCGCAGGAATCGAGAATCCGCTTTACTACCTGGACAAAACTCTCATGCTTTTTGGGGATGCGAAGAACTTCGTTGGAGCGATTGTTAGAGAATTGGCGGGTGGTGGCCACGGCGGGTCGTAGAACGAACTTCACGCTAAAAAGCAAACTGGGATGCCGGAGACAAATGGCATCCCATTTTTTATTTTGAAAGCCGCTATCTAGATCAGGGGCGATTTGGACTTTCGAAGGCTTCTTTGATCCCCCAAGCGGTGAGCAGCGCCACGGTGCCAGCCGCAACGTAGAGGAAGCGGCTCTGACCGGCCGCGACTGGGGCGTGTCCCTTTACCGTCTGCATGGCAGCGCACGGCTTGTGGTCGTGGTGACGGTGATAATCGTTGTCGTCTGGAGAAAGATAGTCGCGGTAGCTAATCTCATTTTCCGCCACTACGCGATACGCCTTTCCCTGTTCAACGAGTTTTGATTCAGACCCCACGTGAACATCCACCTGGCCACGCTGGCTATAGACGGTAACTTTGCAGGGATCATCGATGCTAACGCGTCCGAAATCGGACAACGAGAGAACCGGGGTTACGCGCACGTCCGAAGCGACGATTACGAGGTTTTCCTGGCCGCCGGGTGTGTTGTAGATGGCCGACCCTTTATCGAGTTCGACGATCGCGCCGTAAGGGGCGCGGTAGATATGCGCGGCGGAGTTGTTTTGCAATTCCAGCGAGAGTGCGCCCACGCGAACCTGGATCGCACCATTGTCTTCCGTGGACAAGAAATCGCCCGAGTAGACGGAGGCGCCATCGGAAGCCACGGCGTTCCCTATGTGCGCGGCCGCCGATTTGACTACAATTCCCAACGCCGGATTAGCGGCCTGCGCATGAACGCCGGTTGGAACGACACAAAGACTCAAAAATCCAATCGCGAACGAAATCGCGCGTACGATTTTCATTTGTTGTTCTCCCTCGAACAGACGGATTCCCCTTTGCAGATGGAATAGAGCTTGTATGGCAGATTGGTATGTTTGGCCGGAGCCGAGACAACTGCCGGTACCGAGACATTGGGAAATTGAAATTTCATCGCCGGATCGCCGAGCAGATTCCACGTTCTTCGGACGTCTTGGTTCGTTGTGCCCTGTTTGGCGATGAGCGCCATTTTGCCGATGGGTTCCGTCGGATGCGCGGAAAATTCGTGGAAAAACGCCAGGTTCATGGAAGCTTGTGGAGCTTCGTCCGTGAAGCCAGAGGAAGTCCAAACGGAGACGGCACCGCCGTTAGGCGCCAGTAGAAGCGATACGCCAAGGCTTTCGGCGTAGACATCCTGGAAGAACCCATTAAGGCAATCCATCAGTATGTAGACGGGAAGGCGATTGCTGTTGGAAAGCGCGGCGGCGTCATTGGTATCGAACAGGTCGGAGAAAGACCACTGCTGCTCGGAGCCGTGGCCGTGGTAGTTGACGAGGAGCGAACCGTTATTGAGCGCGGCGAGAATCTGCGAACGTGCCGTGGCGAAGTCCTCGCCATCGGCGAATATTTTCGATACTTGCAGCGACGAAGGAACGGTCGTTGCAGCGGTGGTGGCGGCAGCGGAAAAATTGGCGTCGATGTTCTGGTCCGCTATGAACAGTGCCTGTGAATTCCAAGTAGCTCCAGAACCGCCGCGCTCATAGTTGAGGATTTTCGAGACGAGCAAATCGACATCTTCGGGCGTGCGCGCTGGCAGGCGGCCAATAGGAATCGTTCCAAATCCAGATTCGCTGAAATCGGTGAACCAATCGTCTGAAGCGGTCTTGAATGCCGCGGTTTCGATCAGCCGGGTGGGAACGAAGTCGAACTCACCCTGACGGAGATAGTCGCGCGGGTCAAAAGAAGCGCCACCTACCAAAAGAATAAATTGCGGCTTGCGGTTCCAGTGAAGAACAGCGTCGTTCAGGAAGCTGCGAATCGCAAACGGGCTTCTTTCGCCAAAATTGTACTGGTCGTAGATCTGGTCGGTAGTGACGAGCTGCACACGATAGTTCTGCGATTCTCGTAGTTTGACGAGTGGAGCGAGGTTCGAGATGAAGTCGGGATAGGAAATGATGACGACGTCAGCACCAGCACGTTGGCTATCCAAATTGCTTGGAGCATGAGGGGTCAGCGAGACGGGCGAGGAGATCGCCGTGTCTGCAAAAGCCAGAATGGTTCGTTCCGCGGGCGCCGAATTGGACAGCGTGAGTTCGAACCCATACGAGCCGGAATCGTTGGACACCTTGCCGCTCAGTTCCGTGATGTGCAGAGGATCGGTAATATCAAACGCGCGAATCTGCGCATTGCTAAATCCTGCGAAGTGCAACTGGACTCCAGCGGGCGCGGTGGCACGCAGCCAATCGCTATCGGCTGTGTACGCATGGGGATAGTGCAGCTCGATGGACTGAACCACACTGACATCGTTGTCACCGTTCAATGCAGTCAGAGTGACCGTGTTTGCGCCTTCCTGCAGGAGCGACGGTTGCACCGAGAAGGCCTCCGAAAAGAGCTTCAAGCCGATGAAATCCATGGTGCCGAGAGTCACGCCATTGAGCTGAACGTTGATCAGGTGTTCCCAACCGTCGATGGCGCCTTGAATGGTGAGATCCAGGGTGACCGGCAGTACGGAAGTGGTGTCGTAGTGGGTGACGTCCATTTCCTGATCGACGGGATCGCTAGTAACCGTCGCGCCGAAGAAGTTGTCGTTGTTCACGCCATTCAAAAGCGCGGCGAAGTAAGTGGTGCGGTCTTCGCGCAGAACTTCGAAGGGGAAACTTGGTGGGGCGTTGGTGCCACCCGAATACGCAGGCAGCTGGATGATTTGATTGCCGGCATGGCTTTCACGAACGAGCCAGTAGATGCGCTGCCCGGAGAACGGCGTGTCAATCGGCGTGCCGTAGAACTCGATTCCATCGGAGGCCGCCCGACTAAGGCCGTCCGAAGTGCTCAATAGCAGCGGTTGCTCAACTCCTTCGGCGTAGAGATGCAGGGTGCGAAGATCCGTGCCTCGTGAGAGGCCCGCGGCCGTAAGTTGGCTGGAGGAAACGCGATACCAACCTTCGTGGTCAACGGCAATTTTCACTGCCGCGAGATCGTCGAGGTCCATGGGCTGCGAGGCTGCAGGAGTAACGGGAATTGGACGATACGGCAGGCGTATGTTCCCTGGACGAAGACCGACGCGGGCAGCGGAGCGAAGTTGGCTGAGCAACGCCGACTGCCGTTGTTCGGCGACACTCTCCGAAACCAGAGCACCAGTCTCCGCGTAAACCGGACCATGCGATGTGTGCGTGCCATTGATATCCAGGTCTTCAATCGAGTAGCCGGCACCCGGAACGGGTTGTGTGTCTATCCAGCGATATGTCTTGGCGGCATGCTGCGGTTTGGAGCCGCGCAAAAGAAGCGCGGAACCGGCGATGAGCGACGGATTGATTCTGCTGCGTTGTCCCGATTGCTCACGGTAGACGTGGAAGCCAAGGTTCCGCGACTCCTCGTGCGTGCGCCATTCGAGGAGCACCGTGCCGTCAGCCTGCGAGAACGCGTGAAAAGTAGAGAGGTCAACGGCGGTCGGCGACTGGATGGTTGATATCGAGGTGGACGAATTATTCAAGAGATTCGGATCAGAGGTAGTGGAAGTTACGGTAGCGGTATTTGTGGAAGTGGAGAGGGAACTGAATGTATTTGCGTTGACGTTGATTGTAATAACCGCAGTGCTGCCGACGCTGAGACTACCAAGTGCGCAGTTCACGGTCGCCCCGGCGATGGCGCAAGAGCCCTGGCTTGTGAATGACGAGGTGTAGGTTACTTCGCCGGGCAAGGGGTCGCTGACCGTGACGCCCTGTGCTATCGCGGGTCCACCGTTCGTCACTTGCAACGTGTAGGTAAGATTCGTGCCCTGATTCACGGGTTCCGGTGAAGCCGTCTTGAGAATGCTGACGTCAGCCTGAGACGGCGAGGCAACCGTTACGCTGGTCGTCACGGAATTATTGGCAGGGTTGGGATCCCCCGCGGTGCTGCTCACCGTGGGCGTGTTTGTGATGATCGTGCCAGGAGGCGTGGTCGGATTCACTTTAACTACGAGCGGGAAATTGACGGTGCCGTTCACAGCGATGGTCTGGCCGCCATTCAGCGTGCAGGTGAACGTTCCCGTGCCGCCAACCGGGATCGCAGGCGTACAAGTCCAGCCCGCAGGAGTCGGGAAGGAGACCAAGGTGGTGTTCGCGGGTATCGCTTCCGTGAATGTGGCGTTCGTAGACGCAACCGGCCCATTGTTCACAACCGACTGGGCATAGGAAATGTTGTTGCCTTCCGAGACCGGGTTGGGCGTCGCCGTGGACGTGACGGCCAAGTCGACCTGGCCAGCAGTGGCGACCGTGATAGTGCCTGTCGCGGAGTTATTGGTCGGGTTGGGATCCGGCGTGGAGGAAGAGACGGTGGCGGTCCCGGCAACTTGTGTACCGGAAGGGGTGGCGGAGTTGACGTTCAAGACGATCGGGAAAGATGCGCTTGCGCCGCCGGCAAAGGTCGCACCCGTGGTCTTGCAAAAGAGCAGGCCCGTTCCACCAGACACTGGTGTCGAGCAGGTCCAACCAGCAGGCGTTATCAGCGAAACGAAAGTGGTATTGAGTGGAATTGTTTCCATGAAGGTCGGCATGGCCGCTGCAAAAACACTTTGGTTGACCACGACGGCTGTGAGCGTGTAATTGCTACCAGCAGCAACCGCCGGAGAAGAAGGCGTGTTGGTGATGGCGAGGTCAGCGGAATTGACGGCGCCCACCGTAACGATCGCGGTTGCGGAATTATTCGCAAGATTAGGGTCGCTGGTGCCAGAGGTGATGTTGGCTACGTCCACGATCTGTGTGCCGCTTGTGGTGGCGGCCCCGACCGAAACGTTAACGGTGAATGTGGAGTTCGCAGCGTTCGCCACCAGCGGATTGGTGCACGAAATATTGCCGGTTCCGCCTACGGCAGGAGTGGTGCAGGTCCAAGCGGCAGGAGTGACGATCGATTGGAACGTGGTGTTTGCGGGAACGGTCTCACTGAAAACCGCATTTACAGCCGCCATTGGTCCGAGATTTTGTACAACTTGGGTGTACGCGATAGCGCCACCCGGAGCGACCACCGTTGGTGCTGCCGTATTGCTTGACACGGTCAGATCCGCGCCCGCGCAGTACGCACCGGCTTGTGCGCCAGGGTTTTCGGTAATGATGTGCGTATTGACGACGATGCCATTCTGACCGGGCGTCGCGCCGTAAGAATCCTGTACCGTATTGGTGTATCCGTTATTTCCGGCGGTAACGCTTGCGGAAGCAGCACCGGTTAGAAAGATGACGCCACCACCGCCGCCACCGCCAGGGCCATGGCGGTTACCGGAAAAGGCGCCGGGAGCCTTGATAGGCCAGGCATTACCGGCGCTTCCGCCGTTCGCGGAAGCAGTGAGGCCCGCGATTGAACCGCTGTTGGCAAAGAAAATAATCGAGCCGCCAGCACCACCGCCGCCGGTGCTGTCATTGAGTGTGCTTAAGGTACTTTGACCGTTCGCCGTAATTGTCCCGGTGCCAGTTACCGAGCCTGCATGCACGATGACGATCGCGCCACCAGCTCCGCCGCTGCTGTAAATCCCGGTACAATTGGCGCCACAGTCGGCGTTACTCCCGCCGGCGTTGTAGTAAGAACCGTCGTTGGTGGTCCCGGCACCGCCCCCGCCGCCCATCACCAGAGCGCTGGTCGACGCGGGAAAAGCCGAACCGCCAAAGCCGCCATTCGTCGTATTGACAATAGTGAAACTATTCCAGCCGTAGCCGCCTACACCGCCCGCGCCGCCATTGCCACCTGCACCGCCACCGGAATTGAAGTCGTTCTTGACTGGGTCGCCATCCGTTCCTCCGCCGCCGGAATTGCCGGGAGCACCGCGGGCAAAGCTGCCGCTGGGTAGAGTGTCCGCGGGGGCGCCCCCTGTTGTATCGGTTGCGGTGGTTGTAAGCGCGATCGTAGCGGGCGCGAGGTAGCGCGGTGTACCGGCAATGCCCTCGCCTTTGGACGCGTTGGCCGCGTTTGTCGCCAATGTGACGTAGTCTGTGTTTGCGCCAGCTCCGCCGCCAAGAATTTTTCCGCCTCCGGCCCTAAAACCGAGCGCATCAGTGGAAACCGTTCCTGCAAGAGTCAATTGCGCGGAAACATCAAGCGCAAGCACTCCTCCAACTTGCCCGTTCCATCCCAATGGAACCAACGTGGAGCTAAGGGTCGCCGACAGATACTGCGGCACGCGAATGACCTGATAGGTTTGCTGCGGCTGAGTAAGCGTCGCAGCGGTCATAAAGTAAGAATTCAGGAGCCCGTTGCCTGAACCCGTGCCTTGAAACTGGACAGTTCCGCCAGTGACGGGAATTGCGGTGGTTGCCGTAACGAACTCGAAGAGGCCGGAGCTTCCGAATGCGGTGGAACCAGTCGCCGGATCGCCTGCCGCACCGTCGCCGTAAGAACTTGTGTTGGTGCTATTGATGGTGGCGTCCTGCATCTGCATGATCAGCAGAAGATCACCAGCAGCGATGGCGGTTTGCGCCCCACTAGCAGCGGCGGCGCCAAGGGTCACCGAAGTTGCTCCAGCGGCAAGCGTTCCCGCGGCAGGAGAATAGTAGGCGTTCACGACGCCGGCGAGCGGCGTTGCAGGTGTGCCATCACGGCCGGGAGTAGCGCACACCAGCGGCTGCACGATGGTAATCACGGAAGCGTTGTTGTTGTTCGCGTTGGGATCACCGGTCAAGCTGACCTGGGCCGTGGCAGTAAGCGGCGTTGCGGGTGGAGCGGATGGGGCGGTAACGGTGACGTTTATGGTTGCCGACGTGTTCGCGGCCATAGCAGTAGAAATCGAACATTTGACTGGGCCGGCTCCCGAGCACGTCCATCCGACAGGTGGGGCGGAAGAAACGAAACTGACGCCCGTGGGCAACGTGATCGTGAGCACGTTGGCCGTGACTGGCGCGGCGGCTTGGCCGAGATTCTGGACGACGACGGAATAGACATAGTTGGTGAAGACAAACACGGGAGTCGGAGTAGCCGTTATAGAAACGGCCAAATCGGAGCTTCCCGCTTGCTCGACATAGATGGTGGACAACGAGGTATTGTTCGTAGGAGTCGGGTCGGTGGTCTGTGAGGTTACGCTCGCCGAATTTAGAATCGTCGTTCCATAGGCTGTGCCAGCACTTACCCGGAGGGTGATGACGATGTTGTTTGCGGATGCCCCGGGTGCCAAAGTGCTGTTAAGGGTACAAGTGATGGGTCCGCTAGCGTTCACCGCGGGTGTGGTACACGTCCAGCCAGTGGCGGTAATCGCCCTGAATATGGTATTGGCTGGTGTTTGCTGGTAAACGACCAACTGGTTTGCCGGAACCGTGGTGGTGCTGGTAGCGCTGTTCTTAGCCGTTTCCGTGTAGGTGAAGTTCACGCCCGTGTCCACCGACGTGACGGATGGAGTTTGCGTGATGCTTAAGTCTGCCTGGGCTTGGGCGGAAGCACTGGCAAGCGTCAAAGCAAAAAGCAAAGCAGCAAATATTCCTGTAACCAACGTGCTGATGCGACGCAAACGGATTGTGGCAGCCAAACGGAAACGGCGCGCGACACTGCGAAGCCTGTGGACGACAGAAGTTGCCGGAGAACGAAATGACTCGTGGAAGGCTCCGGTTTGCCGGGAAATGACTTTTCCAAAAACTTGGAACGCCGGGGGATCTGATTCGCAGGACGTGTCGCTCCGAAGGAGCAGTTCTTCGGGAGTGGAGGCGGCGCGAACGACGCGATGGACGCGGATGCCGTCGATATTCTGAACGAGGGCAACATCTCCACGATGGAGTTCGAAAGGCAGCACGGGTGCGACTTCAATTTCATCGCCTGCTTGTAAATTGGGTTGCATGCTGGCGCCATCTACTCGAAATGCCACGCGATATCCACGACGCAACACCGCGGAGCACATCTCCGAAAATAACGGGGAGTTTCTTCGGACTTGAATCTCACGCGCGGGCATGACGAATCGCCTCCACAGCGCTTTTTGTGGGAGTGAACCTCAACGTCGAGCAGGAAACCGTCTGCGCGACGCTTTCGAGAAAACCCAATGTGAAGTCGATGCCCTCGCCGAGGTAATGAGGGACAAATGCGCGGGCGAACAACTCGGCGGCGGCCTGCGGCGGGGCCATCGGGACAATTTCGTTTCGAGGGAAGTGCTCCAGCAAAAAAATCGAGGAAAGCAGCGCGCGTCCCTGTGAGGCTACTCCGGCGTCGCCGTGCCAGGGCGTGCCGTACATCCAGAAATCGCCATCGTGCTTGCGAAGGATGATGCGGTCGTCACTCAATAAGCGAACGCCGTGTTCAGCCATCCACAGACGCGCGGTTGTACTCTTCCCGGCCCCAGAATGGCCCACGAAGAGGTACCCACTGCCGTCTCGATCCGCAAGGCCCAGAGCATGCAACTCAACGCCTGCTCCCAGAGCGAGCCGGTGCATCATAGTGAGTTCGTCGACCGGGTATTCGAGTGGGAAGGTTTCGTCGTTAGTTCGCATGAGTATGCGATTCAGGACGATGTGACCGCGAGAAAAGGTCGGATCGAACCACGCTGCCTTGTATGGCTCGCTGCCCAGCGTCGGCGTGGAAAAATAAAATTGCGTGCCCGTTGGCGCAGTGTAAGCAGACCACAGGCCACCAGAGCTGAAACACGGTGCGACTGAGGGAAGGGAGATTTGCGTTACTGCCGAAATATCCAGCTCGACGTCACAGGTCTGCGACGCATCGCCGGAAGAAATGAACGACTTGTGTCCCGGATCCAGCGCTGCGCGCATACCACGTTCGCACCACAAACCGAGCGAGATTCCACCGATTTCGACGGCCATGCGCTTCGAGACCGACGTTCCGGAAAGCGAATTTGAGAGTAGTGTGGTCAAATTCGTCTCCGTCAGGAACCTTGTGATCTGCAAGCGACGGGCGAGTGGCATCCGGCACCCGCTGGCCCGGCTGAGCCGGAAGTCTTGCAATGACCGAGAACCGCTTCTTCAGGCCGCAAGCTGACGCGTACGACTTGAGGCGCCTGGTAAGAAGGCTTTTTGGTCTGGTCGGATTTTGATTTTTCTGCCATGGCCTCGTCTTGCATCTTCCTGAGACCTATTTCGCGAACGTTCCACAGGAGGCGCATCCTCCCGTGCTGCACCCGCCCGCGATTTGCAGAACGGGCAAGAGAGAAGTCATTTGGGCCAGTGGAGAAATAGTGGGAGTTTCCTGAACGAAGTGGTTCACACGTGTCGCGGTCGCGAGGAGTGTTGCGTGTTGTGTTCCGTCGCCACAGTATTGGCAATCACCATGCTCGGGAACTTCCAGGCCGAGCGTGAACGCGCGAAGATGCGCAACTTCGCAAAGGAATTCAACTGGAGATTCTGCGTCCCCATTTTCGAGCTCACCGTTTGCCGGGCACATGCTGCAAAGGGATTGAATGCGGCAGCGAGAGCACTTCGTTTCGCGAGTTCTCTTGGAATCGCGAATTTCCGCAAGATGCGTCGTCCAGCCCTCCGTAAAGGTTCCCTTGCGAAAATCGTAGCCATCCTGGTGGGAGAGAACACAGATGGTCATTCGGCCGCCAGGGTCTACCGCGCAGCCGTTCTGTCCGCCCCCACAGGTGTACTTGCGGTCGGATTCCCGCTGCGCCGGGCGGGCTAACTCAAGGTCGACCATTTTTTTGTACTCGGACTTGCGGACCGGATCCCGAAACTCAAGGGCCACCACGTGCTCTGGAGTCAGCCGGACGTTCAACGGACTCTGGGAACAATCCGTGCGCGGATTTACGAGCGGATCGAACTTGAACTGAACGCCGAAGTCTTTTTCGGCCATGCGTTTCATTTCGTAGATCTCGTGAAAATTAACCGTTGTGGGCACGGTTTTGAGTTTCAAAGGCAGACCGCGCTCCAGCAGAAGCTGAATACCTTTCATGCAACGGTCATAAGAACCTGGAATTCGCGTAAGCTCTTCATAAGTATTGCGCGTCGCGCCGTACAGCGTGATTTCAATGGAAAAGGGCCGGTACTCCGCCAGATGGTCCGCTACCCGGGGAGTAATCATTGTTCCGTTGGTGAAAAGTGTGATCAGGAAGCCGCGCTTTTTCGCTTCTGTGTAGATGTCCAGAAAATCCTTACGCGCGAAAATTTCTCCGCCGGTGTAAAGGATCCAAAGGCAACCCTGCTGTACTAACTCATCCAAAAGACGAACGTGTTCGTCGAAGGTCAGCTCATTCTTCCGCGCACTGACATCTGACATCGGTAAGTTGTTGTAGCAATGCTGGCATTCCAGAGGGCAACGATGGGTTAGTTCAATAGAAACTTCGACGGGCGCACGGCGTCCTTGTTGACGTTGATGCACCTGGTTTGAGAATTCGCCGTAATTTACTTCCTGCAACAATGACTTCACCTCTGGCCCTTCCGCGCTAACGCCCTGCGAGACACCTCTGCCGGAAGTGCTTTAGTCCCCAAGTTTGATCAAGCGAGAGACTGAATCAGGTTTTCCTCGAGCAACGAGCCAAGAAATTCCTGGATATCCGCCTTAGCCTGATTCGTCGTCACTTCAAACTCATCGCAAACACGTTGGACCATCTCCGGCAACGTATGTCCTTCGGTCAAAAAATCCCAAAGAACAGACCCGACCGGATTTAGCGTATACAGCGAGTTCAAATCCCCGACTCCCCTGCGAATCGGTACGATGACGAGTTCCCCTTCAATTTGCCTTGAGACCACATCACGATTGCGCACGTATCGTTTCAGTTCCGACGCCATAGGACTTTTGCCAGCCTCCGTACCTAACTGTCCCGGACAAGAACAGGTCTTTCGGACAGTGTCCGGTACCGGTACAGGTTGTGTCATGTTGGAAAAGGGAGGGGTGTAACGTAAAGATATCTCTTAATCTATTCGACATCTTCGCCAAGAGTAACGAAAATAAGGCCTCAATTAACGCTTTGTCCGGCCTTTCTCCGTTCCGTGCTCGATAGCGCAAGCCTTCTTAAGCCCTGCTGTACTTGTGGCCGGGCCGGTATATACTTGGCGGTGAGGGCTGACTCCTGAGGGGAGAAAGCTGTCAGTAGTGGTGTGTTCCGACCCAACTTAGTCAATGGACGATAAGAAACCAAAACCTGGTCGTGGGCAGGACGCCGGTCCCGGCGGACTTCGAGCTCCAGCCAAAGGGGATAGCGCACCCAGCGAGGTTCCTCTCGGAAACGAGGGCATGACGTTCATCGAGCCCCCAGCAAAGCCCCCTACAAAACCTCCTACCAAGCCCCCAACCAAACCGCCTGCTGACCCAGGCGCTACGGTTGTTAATGCGAACGCGAACCTTACGCTCGACGGAACTCCCACGCCGGGGTCCTTTGCAAGTCGGTCGTACAGTGGAATGTATCGCGAGATTGTTCTGCAGCAAGGTGACATCCTGGGCGGCCGGTACGAGATTCTGGACTTGCTTGGGGAAGGCGGAATGGGCGCGGTGTACAAGGCGCAGGACCGCGAAGTGGATCGGTTTGTAGCGCTAAAGCTGATACGGCCGGAGTTAGCCAGCAACCCTGCAATTCTGGCGCGTTTCAAACAGGAACTGCTGACTGCGCATCAGGTAACTCACAAGAACGTCATTCGAATCTATGACATCGCCGAAGCCGACGGCGTCAAGTTCATTACCATGGAGTACGTGGAGGGTCACGACCTCCGCCGTTTCCTGTTGGACGATGGAAGGCTCCCGCCCGAGAAAGCCGTAGAGATTGTGCGGCAGATCTGTCTGGCGCTAGACGCGGCGCATAGCGCCGGAATCATTCACCGCGACTTGAAACCGCAGAACGTCATGCTGGATAAACAAGGCCGCATCCTGGTGATGGATTTTGGTCTGGCGCGTCAGGTCGAATCCGAGGGCATGACGCAAACGGGCGCATTGCTCGGAACAATCGAATATATGTCGCCTGAGCAGGCGATGGGCAAGCCGCTAGATCAACGTTCGGACCTGTTCGCATTGGGGTTGATCTTCTACGAGCTTCTAACCGGTAAGATGCCGTACAAAGCCGAGACGGCCATGGCTAGTCTGCTGAAGCGGAACCAGGATCGTGCCATACCTGCCGTCGAGGTGGACGCCACCATTCCCAAAGGCCTTAGCGACATCGTCGCGAAGTGCCTCGAGCGCGACCTGAATCTGCGTTATCAGAATGCAAACGAAATTCTGGCGGATCTGGATGCGTGGGAAGGCAAGCGTCCGATCAACGCGTCGATCATTATTCCTCCACCGAAGCCGCCGTTCCCATGGAAATGGGTTGCGCCTGGGGCGCTGGCGGTGATCCTCACGGCGGGCGGAGTCGCCTTCAAGGACAAAATATTCAAGACTGGCGCGCCGCCCGCTCCGACGGTCACGGCGCCGCAATTGTCGCTAGCGATCCTGCCGTTTCACAACGCCACCACGGATACTTCCTTGGATTGGCTAGGAACCTATCTCGCCCAGATGCTGAGTACGGACGTTGGACAATCTGCACACATGCGTTCGGTGTCTGCCGATCGCGTGCACCAGATCTTCAAGGATCTGCGCATCCCCGATAACACCGAGATTGATCAGGACACTTTGCGGCACATCGTGGAACAGAGCAATGCAGACACGGTGGTCTATGGGAAATATGCAAAGCTTGGGAATGAGATTCATATTGATGCGACTCTACAAGACGTAAAGGGCAACCGTTCAACTCAGCAGATGTCCATTGTCGTGCCCTCCGAAAAAGAAATCCCTGCGAAAATCGATGAACTCGCGGAGCAGATCCGCAAGAATCTTGCCCTTTCCAGCGACGTGCTCAAGGAATTAAAGGCGAGCTCGTTCCAGCCATCATCGAAGTCTGTCGAGGCTTTGAAGGCTTACAATCAGGGCGTGCAGTTGCTCCGGGACGGACAGAATCTGGAAGCAGTGAAGATGCTGCAGTCTGCCGTAGGTGCAGACCCGCAATTTGCTCTGGCATATTCTCGCTTGGCAGAAGCAGATTCCGCGCTGGGCTATATGGGGGATGCGGAAGCCAACTCGCGCAAGGCACAAGACCTGAGTGAATCGCTAGCGCCCGCCGAGAAATATCTGGTTCAGGCGATTTACGCACGCCTTACAAGAGACACCAAGAAGGCCATCGTCGCCTACGAGAATCTAGCAAAGATCATGCCGGATAACTCCGATGTGGAATCGGTGTTGGGGAGTTTGTATTCGGAAAACGGGGAGTACGACAAGGCCCGTGGGCAATTCGAGAAGATCTTGAAATCAGACCCGAAAAACATTCAGGTGCTATGGCAACTGGGCCAAGTTGAGATTACGAAAGGCAACCCGCAGGGCGCGCTGGAACCTTTGAACCAGGGCCTGACGCTCGCGATTCAGGTAGACAACCAGGAACAGCGAGCGTTGATCATGCAATCGATTGGAGTGTGCTACCGCCTTTTGAATAAGCCCGATGAGGCGATGCGCAACTATCAAGCTTCCAGCGAAATTGCGAAGCGGTTAGGTCTGAAGCGACTGCAGGCCGCTGGTTTGTCAGAGGTAGCTGCCGTACAGAGTTCGCTAGGCAAACCCGATGCGGCAATGGCTAGTTACACGCAAGCGCTGCAACTGCTACAAGAGATCGGCATGAAGAAAGAGTACGGCTCGGTTTTGATTAATCGTGGGGTCTTGTACGGAACGCGGGGCGACTACGACAAGGCATTACAGGATTATAAAGACTCGCTGCAAATCCAGAGAGAGGCGAACGACGAGAACCTCCAAGCTCTGTGTCTAAGCAATATCGGCGACGTTTACTTCCAGAAAGGCGACACCGACAACGCGTTGACCTATCTTGGGCAAGCGCTGCCGTTGAGGCAAAAACTGAACAACCCGGAGTATCTGGCGGAGACGTTTGGCAGCTTGGGCGACGTGTATACGGCTATGGGCGACCTAGACAAGGCGCTGGAATCGCTCCTCAAGGCCATGGATGTTTCCCGCAAGGCGAACATCACGCAGGAGGTCGCCAGCGCGTCGCAGTCCTTGGGCATGGTCTTTTTCTATCAGGGGCGGTTGGGAGCTTCCGTCTCCTCAATGCAAGATGCTGTGAAAGGATATCGAGCCTCCAACAACTACAGCCGAGAGATGGTGGAATCCTTGAATGGATTAGCGTTTGCCCTCGCCAATGCCGGGCGGGCGGATGAAGCCGGTGCGCCGCTACAGGAAGCACAGGGCATGGTGAAAGAATTAAAAGACGATAGCCTACAAGCTAAGTTGTCTCTCACCCGAGGCGACGTGGCTCGCTACCAGGGGGATTTGAAGGCCGCCGACGCCGCCTACGAACAAGCGGCCGCACTCGCGGCTAAGAACAAGGACAAAGAGCGCGCGATGCTTGCAAAAATGGATCTGGCGCGCGTCGCCTTGAGCCAAGGAAAGGCACAGGTGGCGATCACGGGTTTCCGAGCGGCAGTGCAACAGGCCGAATCGATACATTCAACGTATTACGCCATCAGCGGCACAGTAGACTTGGGAGCGGCGCTTCTAAGCGCGAAAGACTACGCACATGCTCGCGAGGAACTGGACCGCGTGTTGATTCGCAGCGAGAAGATGGGGCTGCGGCTCGAGACGGCTCGAATCCACTATTTAATTGCGAAACTCCTTACTCAGACTGGGAAAACCAGCGAAGCTGGAACGCAGTATCAGCAAACGCGAAATATTCTGGCTGACATTATGAAAGAAGCCGGAGCGGAAAAACTGTTACAGCGTCCCGACCTGAAGGCCATGTACGACGATGCCACGCGCGGTTCGCAGTCCAGCAAGACCTAATCCGTCCCGCTTCGTCCCAAAACGGCGCTAAGTTCGAACGCTGCGACGAGTTGTACGGCGTCAATTCCTAGACAGCAATCATAAACTTAAAGTATTACTTGTATCGTTTTTATTGGCGAAAAATCAAAAATGTCGGCGCGCCGACATTTTCCACAGCTCATTTCACTGGAAAACACCCCGCGTAGCCCTTTGCCTTTCGAAAAGTTTTCCAAAATGGTCTCCGTTGGCAAGGAAGCTGATCGCCTGATAATTCCTTTTCGCGGCGGCTCTCCTTTAAAGGGATTGGCAACCCGAACTCTATCCGAGTTCGGGCGAGAGTCGCTGCTTCTTGTTCTCAAGTTTCAACTAAACTCGGGGCATCCTCAAAAACTCTGGACACTACCTGCTAAAGCGTCGCTACTTTCTCGAGTGACTTAAGGCACTTCTATCACTATCAAAAGAAAAACCCCCGGTGCCTTCTTCCTTTTGGAAGATAGACACCAGGGGGATTCCAGTTAGGTTATCGAGCGTAGCCCTACTCTACTTGCTCGTCACCGTGTAGTTCTCCAGGTAGGAGTTGTTCTTCAAGTTGGGGTCGTTGGCGGAGGTCACCGAGGTCAATGAAGTGAACTTGGTGTTCGCCACGGACGTGGAAGCGACCGGGATGTTGATTTTGACGACCACTCCCTTGCCCTTGCCGACGCTTACCAACTGGCCGACATTGCAAGTGATTGTGGTGCCGCTGACCGCACAGGCTGTCCCGGAGCCTGGAGCGCTGCACCCGAAAAAGTTGCAGGAGACCAGGGCAAAGTTGGCAGTCAGGGGGCCGCTCAGGGTCACGCCATTCGGTATAGTGAATTGCGAGGTTATCACGACGTTATTGGCGTTTGGTGAGCTCAAATTCACCACCGCCGCGTAGAAGTTCCCGGTAGTGCCCTTCTTGATGTTGTCCGAAGCGAAGGGTAGCTCGAAGAGCCACAGATCGGCGGCCGGAGCTACGATGCTGTAGGACACTGGCACTGGCGCAGAAATATTTCCCGCGCAGTCCGTCGCGGTCACATTGAATGCATGTGGTCCGATGGCAGCGGCAGAAGTGTCAATCACCACAGATGGCTTGAACAGAAGTGATCCAGCCAAAGGAGCCGCTGGGCAAGCAAGAGGTGCATTCTGGCCCGCGCACTGCGCAACGCCAGAGCCGGTGTCTGCGCAGCTGTAGTTGATCGAGACGTTTTGGCCTACGGTGAAGGTGTTTCCGGGAGCCGAGAACGCCGCCCCGATAGTCGGAAGTGATCTGTCGATTGGAAAGGCGAAGGGCCCTTGAGGATTGGAAGGATTGCCGGCCAGATCCGAAATCGACTGCTGAGGAATCATGGCGGCCCCGTTTGCATTGCCCTGCCCAACAGTCGTGCTGAGCGGCCCTATAGCAGGGTTCAAGTTCAGGCTTCCTTGAAACACATTTGTTGTGCCCGGCACGACTGTCCCCTGCCCTAAGCCAGAGAAATCGTCCGTGGCCGAACAGCTTACGCTGCCTTCGGAAATGAACCATCCATTGTTGCCGTTGGGAGAAGCTGGGGTAGCCGAACAAGCCAAGACGGGTGGCGTACGGTCCACGCCGACTGTGGTCACCTGGAAGGATGCCCAGTTGGCTGCCGGATCGGAAAGAGCCGCGTCTGTCGGGTTGAAGACCAGCCCTTCGGTGTAGGCGCAGTCGGTTGTGAAATAGTGCAGATTCCAGATGCCCGTTCCTGGCGTAAAGCTGTCGGTCGAATCAAACGATGATACAGGCGTCTTCGAAGTGCAATTGCCGTTTGAGAGAGGCGGGATAAAGGGGTCCGTGCCAAGGTGTTTCGTGGAGCTACCCTGGTACTGGGTTGTATCCGTGGGAACCGAATAGGTCGTGTCGGGAAGCGCAGTACCCAGCGGCGAGATGCCATACGTTACGCTATAGGGAGGAGCAGGCACGAAGCCGTTGGAAGACGGAAAGCCCGTGCTCGGATTCGGATAGTTGGCCTGATTGGAAGTAAAGGTGGCAGCGATGTTGGCGCTGTTAACCCAGCCGTTGCCATTCAAACCATTAATACCGAGTTGCGTGACTGGCTTGGGCATATTCACCACGGGCACAAAGACTGAATTGGAAAGGGGAACGGTGCCTCCATGCGATGGATCAGCGGCGCCGAGAAATGAGGTGAGAGAGTCGATCGGGCAGAGGTTGTTCGCCAATCCACCGCTCAGGGCGCAATTGGCCGCGCTATAGACGGAAGTACCTGGATCTGTCGTGCTGTTGACGGTGTTGCTGATCGCCACGGGCGTACAGGTTGTCAAGTCAGCCGTTTCGACAGCGCAAGTCCAGCCATCGCCGCCAAGAAGCATGCCCGGACCGATGAGAGTTGTTCCAGGGGTCGAGGGGGCGCAAGTACCGGGGGTGCCGAGGTAGTTAAGATAGAACGTACAAGCAATACTCGTTAGGAAGTTGCCCATAGCTTTGGGCTCGTCCGGAGAAGAGAATGTTGCCGTCTCCAGGATATTTCGCAATTGGCTGGGCGACGGAATGCAGGCATCGCCGCTAATCATTCCCGTCTTCGGATCCTGGCACTGAATCAGGTAGCCTTTGCAGAGGTAATTGGTTGGGTTGATTGAGTGAAACGGATCGACTTCGCCGGTAAGCCTTACGCATACGGCTGGGCCTGCGGAAGTGCCGGCCACCAACTGGTAAAAGAGCTGCTGAGGAATGCCAACGTCGGTGACGATGGGAATCGTTCCGTTGGGGATCACGACACTTCCGCCCTGCACCGCAGTGGACACGCTTTGCGTGAAAGAAATGTTCTGTCCGCCGCCATTGTCGAAGGCGAAGGTTTGTGTTTGCGAACCAGGATCGTTCGCATTGATGGGGTTGCCCGTGATCGTCCCGCCGGGGGTAACGCCGGCAAGAGTGCAATTGGTGACGAGTTGTACTGTGCCTGCGCCGAGAAGACCGCCCGCATCGGTCAATTCGACTGTGAGCGACTGCGTTCCATCGACCAGCACCGGGGAATACAACTGCGCATCATTAATTACTGGCGCGTTCTGCAGGTTCACCGGCTGGATGCCGTACGTCGCCACCACTCCCGACAAATCGGGGTTTGTGCCGATAAAGCCGTTAGCCGCGCCTTCGTAAGCTGCCTGGAAGCAATTGGTTGTTCCTGGCGGAAACCCTGTAAAACCCTGAAAATTAGCGTCGCCGCCATAACAGACGTTGGAGGTCACCCTCGCTTCGCCATTGACCGTGTTTGTCACCTTAATGGTGTTGTCCTCGAAAAGGTTGTGCGAGCCATCGGGCGTCGAGGAAAGCACTGCGGTGGGAGCGGGCTCGGCGGGACAGGAAAGATTCACCGTCACGGTCTTAACCGGATTCCCGGGTGCATTAGGCCAAGTCACACCTGGGAACAAAGAATTGTTCACATTCAAGGCGCCAAAGAGCTCAATCGCGCCCAAAGCGCCATTCAGGGGCACTTGGAGTGGACCATCGGTGGCGCTGTTGGGGATAGATAGCGTAGACGTCTCCAAAACTCCAGGCGCTTGGAGAGTCTGGAAGGTCACCACAATGTTGCAAGTGGTGGGAGCTGTCAGGGTGCCGACGCAGGAATTACCGCTTACCACAAAATCCGCCTGGTCGGTGGACGCTGCGGGGGAGAACGTTACAGATCCCTTGCCACCAATGTTCACGGTAACGGTCTGCGGTGCGCTGACTGCGGGACTCGTACCCGTGGGAATACCAAACGATAAATCCGTTGGCGATAGCGTCAAGGTCGGGGTTTGCGCCATGGTCACATTTCCGCTGACGAGTAACGCACAGAGCAGAAGCAGACACACCGCGACCCCACGCAACCCAAATACAAAAAATCTCATAGTGCCCTCCTTACGGGCATACCACATTCATCTAGTTTTTTCCGATCATCCATCTGCGGAGAGAGAATGACGCGGGCTGGGGACGAGTACCGACCATTCGAGACGAGCAAGCGGAGCCAATTCTGACGCTGCCTTCACCAAGTGTCAAGAAAATTGAAGATAAAAATCTTCCCATGACGGCTAGAGCGGATGAAAAAAGTTAGCTGTCCCGGCAGAATCGCCATAGTAATACTGGTACTTTACTGTGATTAGACCTAGCCTTGCTCAACCGTGTACTCAGAAAATTTGGCGTCAGGACCTACCTTTGTTCTTACCGCTTATGGGAGCGACTGAAATTTTGCGAATGGCTCCGCGGCGGCATTGGGACGCAATACCAACAGCTCTGAGTCACGCGCGATCAGAGCGGCATTCGCGCAGCCGAGAAAGAGCCCGTGCTCCACGATACCCGGAATCTTCTCCAACTTGCCCGCCAGCTCAGCGGGAAATTCGATGACTCCAAATTTGCAATCTAGAATGTAATTCTGCTGATCCGTCAGATACGGCTGTTCCGCTGAGCCTGCCTTCGTTCTTAGGACGGGTGTGCCGCCGATTTTGCTGATGTCATCCATCACCCAAGGCAGCGTGAATGGAACCACCTCAACCGGCAGCGGAAATGCTCCCAATTTTTGGACCTGCTTGGAGCCGTCAGCCAGAACCAGGAAATATCGAGAGGCGTGCGCTACTACTTTTTCACGGAACAGCGCGCCACCTCCGCCCTTGATCAGACTCAGGTCGGGAGCGATTTCGTCCGCCCCATCCACGTCCAGATCGAGGACCAGTCCCCTGCTCGGAGTTATCAAAGGAATGCCCGATTGACGGGCGAGTTCCTCACTGTCCCGGGACGTCGCGATGCCTTCAACTTTCAGGTCACCATGTCGAACGCGCTCACCTAGCGCCTCAATGAAACAATGAGAAGTGGAGCCACTCCCTAACCCAAGCCGCATTCCACTGCGAATCCAGCGTAGGGCCGCTTCTCCCACGGCTCGTTTTTCAGCATCGTGCCGAGCTGCCATGATTCATCCTCTTCCGCGAAATCCGCGCCCAAGTGTGCAACAAGTCTAGCCCTTTTTCTTGTGCATTTTGTATCCCGCCGCTGCTTGAGCTCGACAGGAGTCCTGGTCGTCCGACTGCCTCTGAGGAGCGGTGTTCCTTATTATTACTTATTATTACTTATTATTACTTTTCATTTCTT